>Ga0307515_10004909_pt1 | contig 27327 bp, 19 predicted proteins | sample 17_EM_MG_FD_194513 | JGI IMG/M metagenome (GOLD analysis project Ga0307515, IMG submission 194513) | Populus trichocarpa ectomycorrhiza microbial communities from riparian zone in the Pacific Northwest, United States - 17_EM | ecosystem: Host-associated > Plants > Roots > Unclassified | place... | reverse complement strand
AAGCTATAAAGCGTATATAAAAGTCTAAATCCAAATTATTAGAATTTATTATTAAGTGGTTGTTAAGATGTTAAAGTATGAATTTTTTAATTTTTGGTGAGTTTTGAGGTGGGCAGGATGCCCGCATAGGCAGCTTGCCCGCAGATTACGTTAGTAAAGTATTTTCAAATCTATAGTATATAGCTATGAAATATCTAGCTAGTGTGCCAGTTACTCGCTTACCTTTTTTATTTTGTTTAGTAGCCGAGTGACGTAGAGCTTATTACCTTATACTAGCTTTATAAAAATATATATAAGTAATTTTATAAGCAATTTTCTGTAATATTTCTCCACAACTTTTATTATCTTTTATAGCGGTAGAGATATTTAACCGTAAAAAGTAATAGATTTTAATATAAGAGGCTATAAGAGTATATGTAGTGGATCCCGTTACAGTCGCGATAGATTCGCGAGTACTGCTGTCTTTTTGGCCTATGTGGCGACGTAAAGGCGGAACACGTTATAGAGGCTCTTATCAAGAAGTGGCAGTTAATAAGAAAACTATAATATCCACGTGACAGCCTTAGTGATGGAAAACACGATTTTATTATCTTAAAGTTAGACCTGGGGGACTATTAGTGCGTACGGGCGAGCATACTGCTCCTTATTACTAAATAAATCTCCTAAGGGTCTAAGATCCTATAGGCCTCGTTTTAGTATAAACTAAACATTTTTAAAATTGAATTTTATATATTTATATAAGCTAACGTAGGTGATTGGGTTATAACGGTCGGCTACCACCGCCTTTCTACTTGGGCTTACTGCGAGAATGGTTTATAATATCAAAATACAGCCCCTTTTAACAAGGTTACAGCTCCGTGCACGTCTCCCCTAAGCTTCATTCGGCAAAGCTCCGCAGATAATAAGCTTGCAACTCTATTAGGGCCTCCACAACGGCTTGCAGAGGTGTGTAAGATAGATATATCGCATAATTGGAGGGTTATCTACAAATTTATAGATCGATTTTATAATAACGTAGGTAATAGGGTTATAACGGTCGGCATACTAACAAATTTCGTCTGTGCCCAGTTTTGATGTTCCAATATCACCTACGTTACGTCTTAATTAAAAGAGTATATATATATATTATATTAATATATTAGATTTTTTTAGGTAATTAGATTTTTATAAACATATACTATAGCCCTATATTTAGAATATTAAGAGGCGAGATATATAACGTAAGTTGGATTTTAAACTAAAACTAACTGTAAGGGTTATTTTGGCCCTTACTCGGCTGCATTGCCTAGGGGCTCTTGGGGGTCGCTAAGGCTAGCCTTCGGCTAGCCCTTGGCACCTCCTTATAAGCACCTCGGGCTTGCAGCCCTTCCCTCCTCATCGGTTCGTCTCAGTACGAGGCTATTGCCTACCCTTATTACCATATCGTCCTCTTCTATCGACTCCCTATGTGACTCATGCTCGGCTTGCCTGCTCCCTACCGTACACCCTGGCAATACTGCCTTACACTAACCTACTACCTATATTTAACTTCCCGTAGAATAGAGCTGTAATATCGCTATAATATAGAGGCAATAGAGAAGTATTAGGTATAGTAGTAAGGCAAGATTACGATAAAAATTACGATAAAACTAGACAAAAACTAACCGATAAAATGCGACTAACTGCTGTATGATATAGCTACGAAGTTGTTATTTAGTGTATTAGATAGAGAAGCTAAAGAGCTCCTACCTTATAGTAATTTTGTAATAACTAGACGTTATGAAAGAGTTGATATGTGGTAGTTAAAAATGTCATTTTGGGTGCATTTTGATAGGGAGCAGTATGCCTGCGTAGTGCATGTCCCGGGGGTCTGATTTATGAGATGACGATTTTAAACGTTTTACTCAGCCTAACTCTACCACCTATAACTCCACCACCACGCTATATAATAGCCTACCACGCTTTAAATTTATAGGGTAGTATCTATTCTATAGTTTTACATACTTGTTTTATTAATAAGATCTAGTTTTAGTTGCTGCAGAAGCGTTTCGCAGAGCGAGCGTATGCGGGCGGGAGGCTCGCTTAATCTTGATTTTCGCAAAGAGTAGGAGCAACGATCCACGATAAAGAATATACCGCTTTTGGCTCCGCCCCCCACCACGTTCATCCTTTCCGCGCAGCGAATAGGTTTGAGCCCGTATCTTATGCTTCTGCCGCGAAGCGGGGTAGGAGACCAACAGAGTGTTTGGTCACTCGCACCGAGGAATAAGGCTGGACCCCAAAGGTGCTGTTCTAGGGGTTTTTCTAACTAGCTGCAGGAAATCATTTTGCTCATAACCATGGCTCTGTCCTGCTCGCTGTTTTCCTATGCGAACTTTACCTTGCAAGCTAGTTCTGCCTACCACCCTGGTTGAGCTTCGATACCCTCCTCTAAAGTAATGTTGCTCAACCACAAACGTCAAGCCTTTCGTCCCTCTTGCCCTAGTGGCGGTGACTGGTACTCGTGCGGCTACGGCTCACGATTTGTCGGCTGCTGTAAAAGCCAGCCTTGCGTCAATAATTGTCCCGCAGGAAATCTTGAGCCAGCCAGCTTCGACCCAAGTTACTATGGCAAGTTTCCCGACCAGGAGTGTTCGGCCGGCAGTTGGTATACATGCACAGGCACGACCCCACCATTCATGGGATGCTGCAAATCCAACCCATGCCAACAGAATGGATGTCCAACGGAAGATCTTACATCTGGCTTTCTGAGCTCAAACCCCGAAGTTGCAGCCGCATTCTCCCCGAGCGGTGGATCTTCCACAGCAGCTTCATCAACAACGTCCAGTCGTTCAAGCTCTACGGCGGCAGCTTCCACTTCCACTGTATCAACAAGAACATCATCAGCCTCTACCGCAACTTCAGAAACTTCAACCACATCAACACAAAGCCCCACAGCAGTTACAGCGGCTTCGAAAAGCGCCCCAGTTGGAGCCATTGCTGGTGGTGCAGCCGGCGGCGTTGCAGTTCTGGCTATTGTCATTGCTCTTCTTATATACTACTGTCGGCACGCAGCAAAATCCCGGAAAACAAGAAATGATGAAGTCAACAGACGACTATCTTTTCCTCCCGCCACAGCAATAATTGGGGATCCTAAAGCGACACCCCCACCAGGTAAATTCTCTTATCATACCTATCTATTATCTAGCCCGAACGGCGCGCCTGACATTTTAGCAGACTCATCACTCCCAGCTTACTCAACACCTGCTCCATATCACCCAGCCCTCTATAACCCGGACGACCCAGCCATGAAGCCTGCATTCGAGCTTCCCGCTGGCTATGTACCATACTCGAGGAATGCAAGCGGCGAGCCGGCTTCGCCTACACAGAGCATCGCTCGTAAATCATTGCCGCATCGATTATCTGAGCTCTCTGGGGAGAGCGCGCGAGCCCGAGCAGAGCTAGAGAGCCCACATAACTCCCCGTCACTACAAAGCTCGCAAAGTCCTCCGCAGGGCTCGTACAGCCCCCCTCAGAGCCCACAGAGTACGAGATCAAGCGGAGCAAATTGGACTAGGTTACCATGGATAGGATCGACAAATGCGGGGGTGGGTATTAAAGAGGAGAGATCGGAAAGTGGAGGAAGACGCGCAACGTACGAAGGGACGTAATCGTTTTAAGATCGATGGTACAGAAGAATCATATTGGACTTGAATATTTGTAAATTTTTTCTACTTCTTTGAACAATTTCTCATCGTAAGAATCCCTTATAAGCATACATAATGCCCGATTCAAGATTCTATAATAATGTAAAGTTAATTCATAAATTGACACTAACATAATTTATAATTCATTTTACATTAGATAAACAATGTATACTACCTGTTACTTATCCAATACGTTCTTATTCTTGTGTAGCCCGTACAGAAAATTGTCTTATTCTTCCCTTTCCAGACGAATGTAAAGCAAGAAGTCCCCCGATAGTGTCCTCTTACTAAGACGTGGTTCTACAACTGAGATAGGTTTGATAGTCAGTGAAGAAAATTTGACCGTAAAATGGCTTCTCTTCTTAGAAAGTCCAACCTCTAGTCTGCGAGTAGCAGCGGCGCGTTTAAATATCGTATGACTCTTGCATAGCCATGACTGGAATGGCCCTTCAAAATCCCAGTACCCCGAGTAATGGGTCTTCATGTACCGTAACGAGTTCTGGAGAGACCTGTATTCGCATTCACTGCTGAGCTACTCTCAAATGTAAGATATGCCGGTTCGTATATATTACCCATATTCTCAATCTGAGCCGCCACGTCGTCATCGTCATCCTGCTGAACAAAGAGTATCTTCCTAGAGGTATTGAATACTAGTTTAAGGTAAAAGTAATCTAGTATCTCGAATTGTGGCAGGAACTTTGACTTACAAATTCTCAAAAACTCCCGGAGTGAACAAGCAAGCCCTAATCTCTTCAGACAAATGAAGTTGACGAACACCTCCCTAGACATAAACTAGTCCGGCATATCTGCAGTCACCGGGTGTGAGTATCACGCAACGATTCCATGGATCCACTGAACGAAGCTTAGAGTGGGATGTGCTATTATCCTTCCATTGGCTTTTCAAAACAGTCCCCTGGAAGCCCTTACCAGCACTCTTGTAGTCACCATCGGAGGAGTTGTGTATCTACTTCGTTTTTCCCCGTCACTCGTCCACAACCCATTTTGTTTTCGGGCCGCACGTACGAGACGTTCTTGTGGGAGGTTTTGCTAGGCAGACGCGGAACCTTAATTTCAGGTATGTCCTTGGTTGAATGCAGCGTTCCTATGTCTAAATATACCTCTACATGCTTCAACTTCGTTATGTGAGATTTGATGTACTAGGTTCCCATTAGCCTTAGATATTACGAGCCCCTATTCGCCAATTTAAAGAAAATGTTTGATATGAAGAAGTAAAAGCTGGTGTTAAGAATATTACACATCTCCTAGAGAAGAACTTTGTTCTTATATTTGTGTCTGAGACCACACTATATGTTTATACTTCACGTCCTTGCCCGTTTAAAAATTTGGATAGATAAAGTTGCACCATTAGCTTTCCTTAGTTATGGTGTTTGAGCTAATGGACAATTTTCTACTAAATGATAACGGTTAGACAAATGAAATAATGATATAAATTTTTGTGCCCCCACCCGCAACCGTTGTGCTTATGATATTCCCTTCGATCATCCGCAATTGTAGGTCTCACCTTTCTACATCACTAAAATTAATCTTCATGGGCGTTCCTTCGTCCTAGCACACCAACTGATATGTAGTACTGTCCGTTTTTCTTAAAACATGCTTTCAATCCCGGGCCCAAATCTCTAACTTTCTTCCAAAATGCCTACTTCCGGCTCAATCCCCGACAGACATCAAACCAATAACATGAGCAAAACCAACCCCCTCGTCTCTTCCTAGATCCTCGTCTCTTCTTAGATGAGCCGACAGCTCCAGATCCCACCCCATTCGTTGGTCCATCATCTTTCGGAATAAGGCTCGTATACTCATTCTCTTGCCCAGCATTGCCACTCGACCTGCCACGATGCCGCAGCAGCCCGCTGTACACCCCCGAATGCCACCCATTAGCCCGCGCATACCGCACCAAATCATCGAACGACTCCTTCTCTATCTTCCTACTGTCCTCACTCAGCTGCGGATTACTCCATCGATCATCCCGGACTTCCTTGAGCCAGACTTTGGGACAGCGGTATGGCTCGCTGGCAAAGACCCAGTTTTTGCGGACGAGGGATTGGGGTTCTTCTAGGAAGAGCTCGGGGATGGTGAAGCGTCCGGGTGCCGGGTGGAGGGGGAGGTATTCTCCAGCAGAATGGCCATGGCGGCGGAGGTATGTGTTAGAGGGGCCGAGGTCGCCGAAGGTGGTGAGCTGAATGGATGAGTTAGTGTACTAATGTGGTTCAGAGAAGAGATAGAGCGCGGCGGACAATTAAGATCCATGCTGCGTCGTCGGACGGGTTAGTGACGAGAAAAAGGACGGGACGGCCAAAGCAATCGTCGGGGACGGTGTCACCGAGGTCGAGCGTATTGTATGGGATACGGCGCTCGTATGGTAGCCACAGGATAGTGCCGGGTTTGAAACGTGATGGGGGGAGCATCTTGGCCTGTTTATTTTTTCGATACGAGAACCCTAACGGGTGAAATGAATGGGAAACTGATTAGCGGATAGATTTAATAGATGCTGTTGGGATTTAGTATATGCTTTTCCCCGCACTTTTACGTGGCCGAGAGCAAGTTCTCGTAAATGCATAAAGCCACCTGCATTGCTGATTGGAAGTCAGGTCAGGCCACGTGAGGAAGCGGCAGCCAGTGCTGTTAATCAATATTCAATACTTATCGATAAAGATTCAGTACTTTTCAATTACGCCATATTAATATAGGGAAACGATAATCATACACTCTCTACCCAAACAAGATTAGATCCTTGCCACTTGAAGTTAGAATATCACGTGTGTTGACTTTTTTACACCTAAATCGTGAAAGTTAAAGTGTATAACACCTTTAAGGTCGTGCTTAGTTAACTGGTAGGACTACGGAGTGCTCTACGAGGCGCTGTAAGAACTAGATTGGGTGCTGCTGCCTCTATTTGACGTCTGTAGATTGCCTCTACGGGAGCGCCCGCGCCCGCGCCCGCGCCCGCCCGCGGGAAGTGCAGCCAGTATTTCGCTCGAATGCTGAGAGCTCTCGCTAAGTTATTAATGCGATTCGTGGAGCCACGTTCTCGAGGCCGAGAGGTTCGAGGGCCGGTTCGTTATTCGCCGGTTCACGGACCAGTTCACGGGGGCCGACGAGCTGGAGCGATCGACCAAAGCGGCGCAAGCGGAGATAGATGAAGAAGAGGAGAGGGAGGAGTAAGGGCGGCTGAAGCTGCTCTACAAAGACTCTGCGAATATTAGCACTTCGTAAGGCCAAATCTTATCCTTTTGTGGATAACATCTTACAGAATTAGACCACAGGACTTTGGCATCGCGGAAATCGCTAGGGCCGCGCTACAGGAGATAGTTGATAAGTTCATCGAAGACGCGAAACCGTCAGCGCCGCAATGCATACGAATCCCAATTAAGTCAGCGAAGGCAAAGGCAATCGAAGTGCTCGAGGGTTCGGTACAACGCGATTTCAACGAGCTTAAAGCGTCCGTCGATAACTTGGAGAAGTGGAAGGAAAGCCATGGGCCTGTAAGTCGAGCTCCGGACGCTGGTGCATATTGCTCTGACACTTGTCATCTAGACATATAATGCTTTCAAGAAACTGTGTGGCACTCTCGACGACCATAAGAGCATCTTTGCGATATTTCCGTCGCAGAACAATTACACCTTGGTATTATGTGCGAGCCTTTCTTGCCTCGTGAAGGTGAGTGATCCAGATGTACCGTATAAGAGACGACGACTGATCAAACCAGGCAGCTAAGAATCACGGCGACATCGCCGAAACACTATCCAAATCCATGGCCAGCATTTCAGACAAGGTCACGACATGCTCCAACTTAATCTTAATTATCAAGACCCAGAGGCTGAGAAAATGCTCGCAAACATCTACGCCCGCATGTTCCAGTTCTACAAACACGCCATAGAGCGGTACCTGCACTGCAGGCTTTCTAGACTATTCCGTAGCTTCAACGAGAATCTGAAGAAGGGATTTGACGATGCGACGAAAGACGTTGAGGACCGCATCAACGAATTGTATCGCGAGGCCTCCATCAGCAGCACCGCCATGATTGCCATGCTCCACGGCGAGGTTTCGAGTCTGAAGACTGAGGTGCACCGCCAGCGGCGAAACTATGCAGCACAGGACACCTTAGCCGGACATCGAATGGTTATCCTATTGGAGGCCAGCTGGATGGACAGCAAATCCCCCAAGCGGACCCTCGAAGCCGAAAAACCCAGCCGTTTGGCAGTCGAGCCCGCATCCCGCATCCAAGACGTAACCGTCGCCAGCATAACGCGCGCCCAAGCCCGCGCTCACGGCCCCGCTCTCGAGTCTTTCATCATAGGCGACGAAGGCCCGGGCCTGTTCGGCGCGGGCCACTTCTGGCTCGCCGAGGAAGAGGTGCTGCTTAAGCTGCGAGCGTGGATGGTCGAGAATGCGGCGCCGCGTACGCTGTGGGTATCCAGCCCCTTCTGACCTGGCCGGGATGACGAGCGCGCGGGCGGCGGCACTGGCGGTCGTGGCGGCGGCGTGGCAGGCGGAGACGCCGCTCATTTCGCATTTTTGCCAGCGGCATTAGGACAAAGTACGGGCGGGGATGAGCATTGAGCAGGTTAGGTTGGTGGGGTTGGTGTATAGCTTGATTTACCAGCTATTGGAGTTTAGCGGGGCGGAGGACGAGTTAGATGTCAGTAAAGAAAGCCTCGCGGCGTTGAATGGGGGGAAGGAGTCATGGAGCGCGAGCCTGGAAGTCCTGCGGTCGTTGCTGGACCGCACGCCTGTGTTGATGTACTGCGTAATCGACGGACTGAATGATCTCGAGTGAGGGGGTGGTGGGGAGTGGTGTCGGCAGTTTTTGGATGTCTTGCTTGCACGACAGCGACGGGCGGGGACGGTGTTTAATATCCTCCTCACAACAGCGGGGCAGTCGCGAGTGCTGCCGTTATGTGTGCAATTGAAGGATAGGCATATTGCGACGAAGGGGGTGAGGGAGGTGGCGAGGGTGGGGAGGAGGATTGAGTTGAAGCCTGTGGAGCAGGAGGGGCCGGTAAGGGAGAGATCGAGGGGGAGGTCTTCTGGGGAATTGTCTGAAGATACAGTTGGCAAATGAAGCGAAAGCATGGAATGCAAGAATCGAAGGAAGCCGAAGGAATGCTATATCTAAAAGGGGAAGGCGCGGGGTGTCACGTAAACCGAAAGCGAATTTTTCGTCAATAACTTCCTATCAGGAGCACCACCAGGACTATTAGGACTATTAGAACAGTTAGAAAATAAAACTCTAAACTTAAACATTGAACATATTGATAAAATAGCAGTTTGTCTATTAATGCATATATTATAATTATTAAGTTATAAAATGGTGTATTTTGGTGTATTTTGATGGGGAAAAGCCATGCATGATGTGGGACCGTGCACGAGGTGGCCCATACGTCTACCACTACATCCTGCGAATTAATCGCCCTTCGGTTTTCTAAAAAGGCCTCTCGCCATCCAGCAGCATATCCAAATCGTTTCAGCTTCCACTGTACACTCTTCTAGTAGGCCATCAACGATCCCCCCCACTCCGTTCATCTCAGTGCTGTTCTCAGCGAGCCCGATACCTCCACTTTCACTTGTCCTGTCATTTACCAGGTGATACACCTGCATCTAGCTGCCTCACCCACAGTACTTGTGAGGACTTAGCTTGCGCGCTGAGCAAGGTCTGATGGACCTGGAACCCTGTTGATGTGAGTAATGGGTGATAGTAGTGACTGAGAAAACGTCAAGGAGAAGCATAGGTGCAATTTCTTACGGACATACTTGGACTAGGTGCACTACGATGGCAGACGGTTTTAAGCTAGCGGGCAAACGACTAGAACCGTTCCCTATGCAAACATAGAACTACTTGATATCAAGAACAACGATGCATCTCAGATATTACATGAAAACGGAAATGTGATACAGAATAATTTAGCTCCTTGCCAAGGTGGGGAGCCGTTCAACACTCCAAGTGTGCATCACAGTAACCCCAGTTCTCATCCTTTATACCATCCCAGCTCCCCACCCTACGACGCGCAGCATTCTTGTGTACTAAATCTCTACATTTATAAGCCGGAGTTTGGAAAAAATCCGCTTCTCGGATTTAAGTCAACGTTGGCATCATATGCTTACAGTGATTTTCGCATTTCTGATCTTAGTCTTGCATTCCACATCATACTGCAGTTCACTTGCCAACATGAGTTATTCTCCTACAATCACGAGAATAATTGCGGCTGCAAAGTCCGGTGGGCCCCTCTTCATTGCACTTTTCAACGGCACACTAACGCACCGTACCGTAGATGGTATTGATCTCACCGTCCTACCATTCGCAGACGCTGCCTTTGCCTCCATTGATGCCGTCCTAGTCCCTGTGACTTCCGACCCTTCTTGCTTTGAGAATGCTACGAGAATCGATACTCACGTTCATGTTGTCCCAGACTGGTACCGAGAACTTGCCCCATCCGCAGCTGGTAGAGGAACGCCCAATTGGAACGTACAATCGCATTTACAATTCATGGTCGACAACCACGTCAAACGCAGCATTATTTGTGTCTCCACACCGCAAGCCAACCTCTTCCCCGGCTCTCCAGAACTGACTGCTGCACTTGCACGTGTCCTTAATGAATTTGTAGCTGCTCTTGTGCGCACGTACCCGGATAGGTTCTCGTTTCAGGCGATCACGCCGCTTCCGTATACAGACGCGGCGATTAAAGAGGCTAACTATGCGCTCGACAACCTCGGAGCTATCGGTGTAGGCGTTCTCACAAATCACGAGGGAAAATATCCTGGAGATGCGTCATTCAAGCCTCTTTGGCAAGCACTAGAAAGTCGGAAGAGTGATAGAGAGATCGTTTTCGTTCATCCAACTGATCCGGTTATCAATATCGACGGAAGACTAGTGCCCTCTAATCCCGGTAAGTTATCTTGTAACTTTATCCTCACTCCTTCCGTATTCAATCGTGGCGCTCCCCATGCCAGACCTGCTTTATGCGTATGATTATTCTCATCAGCTCACTACCTGAAAGCGCCTTTCCGTTCTGGCCTCGGCGAGTTCTACTTCGAGACCGCCCGCGCTATATCCTCTCTCACAGCATCACGCACTATCCACGACTTCCCAAAACTGCACTATCGGATCTCTCACGGTGCCGGCGCATTTCCTTGCATTGAAGATAGGTTTCTCCTTGGATTCCCAGATTTGCAGGCTGAGGCTAGAGAGATATATGCCACGCGGTTAGTTCAACATGGTCATATTCCTCTGCCGGTTTAACAACGTGTCGGAGGAGTTCAGTAACTCGGAGCCTGGCTGATCTTTGTAGATTTTGGTACGATAGCGCCGGTCCCATTTATCCTCGCCAAGTCAAAGGTTTAATGGCTTATGGTATCCCAATCTCCCAGCTTGTTTTTGGGACTGTAAGTAGCTTTCCTCTTTATCATGGTCTCAATTCACATCTCTACCTCCTTTACCACTCTCAAGATGCTGATTCGCTTATGCAGGACTATCCGTACGGCATCGGCTTCTGGGATGTAAAAGCAAATATTGCTGGGCTAGCGGATGCGGATTTCTTGACTGAAGAAGAAAAGAAATCTGTCTTCTACAATAATTCGAAGGAGCTTTGGAAAGGTAAGATTGAAGATTTTTGATATGGATTAAAACATAAGAATGGGTAGAGTTTTGCCGTAGAGGCAATATCGCTGCTCGCCCTGATCGATGAATTTCCCTTAAAGCTATAGATTTCTTACTCAACAGTTATCATAAAATTAATCCTTTGCCTTCAAATTACTTCTAATAAGTCCTTCGGCATTACGGGTGAAAGAGCGCATAAAGTTATGAGTGGAGCAGTCACACCCAATTTAATTTTTTCATTTTGCCGTCTTGAACCTTGTATTACGTTGATTAGTAAAACTCTACATACATGCAGTGTTCGCAGTAATGAATGAATGAATAAATTGACCACTTATCGCATCGTATTCATAGGAGAGCCGATTTATCGCGATATGAATGAATAATTGCGATATTGTAGATCACCAGTCTTGGCATGGTGTTGTACTAAATCGTAGCAGTCAAAGGCTCCACAGAGGCATCTACTCCCCTTAACATTCACCAGTAGCTCTTTCCTCCAGCCTCTTACAACTCCTCCCCTTACCCATGACTTTAAACACTCCGATCGCTCAATATTCACTGGTCTAAGCCTCTGCGTTGCTAGGTGATTGTCCTTCGCGCTCCGAAAAATATTCGGAAGCATTTGCCTCTTGCGTATATATCAGAACATACGGCGTAAAATTGGTCCTATGTTTACATCTTACTACATCACAAGTCTTTCTATATATTCATAATATTATGAATATTCATTCATAGGAACTTTCAGATTATCCAATCGTTATCACTCCTTATGAATGAATATATCGTTAAGAAGCAATGAATAAAATTATCATTGCGAACACTGCATACATGTGAATCGATGTTTCCGAGCTAATTATCCTTGTTGAAATACTAGGAATATGAAGTAATAGTCTAGTCGGGGCTGAGATGAAATGTCACTAAAGATGCTCTTTCTATATCCGTTCGTAGTCACATTTTTTGGACTTAGTGTGAAGGAACATTGGAGTTCTTGCCTTCTCAGTATCAGAAGTTTTACTTATCAAGATGTACTGAGTAATGCTAGAGCTTGAAGAGTGCTTACGCAAATTTCTACGGCCTGTTTAGAGAAAGCAAAATTTGTCTTAAGAACATTTCTCCATTTAAAACATCATGAACCTAGAAATTTTCAAGCCAAATGCTTTTAAATATAGCCCGGGGAGTGAATTATCGAATTCTGGCTTTTAATTATTATGTATTTTACGCTGTCTGCCCTGTGCAGTGCACCTTCAGAGGGTAAAAGCACTCCTAGAGCAGTCAGAGCGTAAACACGACCATTATATAATTCCCGTGCAATTCCTTCCAGAACGACCATCTTCACCACGACCCACGACCCACGCTTACTGCCCGACTCCAAAACGCAAGCCAACTACACCATCCTCATCCTTTAATAGCTACCCTCTCTAAAACCCCAACATACTTTATACCTCGTAGCCTTCAGTAGTGAAAGGGTATCTCAGGGTCTCAACCACGTTCAGATATCACTCAAAATCATTGCTCAAAAGATTTCAGCGATGGCGGTCACTAGCACAGTAGTTCCTAGCTCTGCACTCCCTCTGAGTCCTCTTTCCTGCCTCCTGAAGCCTCCAAAGATCACACGCAGGTCCGCATCAGGGACTAGATTCCACCCTCGGGCCAATGAAACCGCAAGGCCCAAAACCGCGAGACCCAAAACTGCCAGTCCTAAAACTTCCCATCCCTCAACTGGCTCTCCCAAAAATCAGAAACAGAAGCTGGATACTTTCTCCGCCAGTCTAGTTGAGGTCCGGGATGAATTCAAAACCATATTCAAGAGGCTGAATGGCTTACATGCAGGTGCTGAGCTCATCTCGCACTCATCGGCGCTCTACATGCGCAGTCGCGTCACCAGACTGAGCACCAAGCTCCGACACATCCAGCTGGGCTGTTATTTGCTTCGAGCTTCGAAAGGTAATGGCGCTGAGGAGGAACTGCTGCAATTGGCAGAGATAGAGGAGGTATTGAGGGTGTGTGATTTTCGGGAGAAGCTATGCAGACGGGGAGTTGAGAGTCTGGAATCTTCTAAGCGACTCGCAAAGCAGCAAAATGTAGATCACTGTTGATCTGTAGGAATGTGGATGGAGTTCTCTTGGTGTTGGGCTTGCTTTATATTAGACTTTTGGACGGAAATAAATTCGTAAAATAGAATGAGAAACTTGCCAATTTCCCTCGCACTAGCTAACTTATACCCTGAAATACCAGAAAACCAATGATTGCCCATTTAAATAGCCACGTTGTCCTCATTGATACCACTCCGTGCCTGTACTTGCTCAAATAGGCTGCTCTGGGTGATTTTATATTTCTAACTGCGCAGCATTTACTCGCCAACAGCACGCAGTGCTTACGCAACCAACTCGTACCTAGGGTTAGTGCCTCGTAGCCTTAAGTGGCGAAATGGTGCAGAAGAGGGCCAAGGCCATAAGGCCCCCGGAAAGTCTACCAAAACCATCTCGAAGACAGCCAATACTTTTCCACGCACCACTATGAATATTGATCAGATCTTCAATGATGTTATTTCTCGAGGCTAAAAAAAGATAAGAAAGGTCTCGCTCAGGGAACACGAGCTTCGGAAAGCAACCAAGCCACCTGCTAGCAAGCGTTCCAACATTGCACGAAAATTTGGCATGAGCAAAAAAAAGGACCCAACATCGAGTCCTACTTCTGCTGAGAAGTTTGGTCAGATCCTGAGCCGGATCTCAAGCCTTGCGGAAAGCTTTGCTCATGTGCTTCTCGAGTTGCAAACGTTCTTTCTCTCTCGGATGAGCAGCATTTGCATTTATTTATCCGTATAGATGCACTCGATTTTGGGTCACGGGAGGGGATATCTTCAGACATCTCAAATTTCTGGCGCAACCGCTGTGAAAACGATGAGAAAGCATCCAAGCTGATGGAGGAGTTTAAGCACTATGAAGTGCTGCAACGGCCATGTCGGCAAATGCTAAAGGATAAGAAAGGGTAACCAGTCTAGCAAACGCGGTCAAGACAAGAAAAGACTAGGATAAAGAACTTTTTTTCCACATGACCATTATGTGTAAAGTGTATATTTGCCTTTCATGGAGTGAAAGGCCCATAACTTTCTTTGCATTGCCGTCATTAGAGAATTCCAAGACTTGGTTAATCGAAGAATGAAGACGGCTGAGCTGATAACCTTCTTGAGTATTGGGAAACAGAAGCCTCAGCAACCAGATGTTGAATTCTAGTAAATCAAGGCATCATGAGAACTCACCGCTAACTCACCTCACTCCTTCCAAACCATTATACCTCTCTCATATAACCCGGTCACTATCCCCAGGCCCTTCTTAGTATCTCTTATGGCGGTACAGCTGGTCTGAAAGTCTAATCCCTGATACAACTCCCTCAAGCCAGCCTCCTCAGTCCATTCACCGACCCAACTAGGCGCCCGCACTTTGCAGACCTCGCTTTCCCTTTCCTCTGGTTTGTCTGAATTGCAAAGTGCTCTCGCGCCCGAGACAGTAACAAGGCTCGGAGCATGCGGATGGCCTGCTATAAGCAGCTTCCCGTTTGCGTCCACTGAAAGGTTATCTATGAGCGAGGGCACTCTTATAACTTTCTGTAGAACTAGATCACTCTGTTTCGTCATAGTGTAAAGATATACACCTGGCTTGGATGTTGATGACACAGCAAGCGTGGTCTCATTAAGCACTGCAATTCCATTTGCGAAGGGGATATGCGCCACGATTTTAGCAGAGTCGGTGATGAGGTTGACGTGCACAACACTTCCACCTGGGACTGCGAGGTACGTCTCCGCTTTTGCTAATAGAGTATTTTCACGAACAGGAAAGTAGTGATCGTTGGTGAAATAAATCTCCGTATCCGTAATAGCAACGATACTATTTGGTGTATGCACAAGAGGGTGTTTGAGAGTGCGAATATGTGTGGCGGTGAGAGACGATACCGAGAGGTGAAATATCTCAATAGTGGAACCGGTGCTAGCGTGGTTCACCACGTAAAGTGTAGAGGTTGGCACGTGGTACTCAATGCCGAGTGGATGGAAATCTGTATCACCGGATGGGAAGTCGGTAAGAGTGAGGCGCTTAACAGCTGCTTCATCGGAAAGATCGAAATTAGAATAGTCATAAATATAGAGAGCACCACTAGGGACCCGTTCGTTGTGGAAATTGCCCTATAGAAAGTATAGTTAGTATCGACGGATGTTTATGTGTCTAAATTCAAGTCATCACATCGTTCCGGCAACCAAATATGTTTTGTAACAAGCCTGGGCCTAGTTCTTTTTGAAAGAGCAATCATTCCAAGCCGACTCGCACTAGCCAAGAGAATTCATCTCACCATGACAGTATTCCACTTGTCCCTCCCCACATCACAACTCAGTATAGCCAATCCCATAGCCTCGTCCAGCAGAGCGTCCTCGCAATTTCTCAGCTTATCCGCGAACTTCACTTCATACTCCTTGAACGTAGAGAATTTATTTAGTTTATCCGGGGCGTTGCGGAAGAAGGTTTCGAGGACTTGTTCGCGGCCATAGAGGTAGGGCGACGCAAGGGAGAGGAGAATGAGACCCTAAAAGATAGCGTTATTAACGATCAAGACTTTCAAGTACACAATAATTGCGTTTGATCCTCTTGGTTGTAAAGAGAATGGCGAGCTTACGATGGTAGTCTTGAGATACATCTTGAGCTAGGTAGCTTCAGGTTGACGAAGCTCGGCCAGAAAAGAGCAAAGCCGAGACGCGTAGTTCACGAGCTCCCAGGAGTGAAGCCAACGAGAAGCTTCGAAGACTTCGAAGACTTTGAAGAAAAGGCTAATATGCATTGAGCGGAGTCTGACAGACCAAAGCTCCCCTTGGCTCATCCTCGGCCTACCGCTGCTCACCCTCGGCTTAGGTGGAATGTGAGGTCACTTTCCTCTTAAAACTACCAGAGGCAACCACCACAGGTATAGTTTGGTTTTAGGTTGAACACTCATATATATAGCAACAGCAGTTGTAAGATACCTATCTACCTACAAAATGCGCGCTGAAGAGCTGCCATATTTCCTTGCTCTACCCCTCATCAGGCAGCCCCACTTTCTTCAAGGAGCTTCAAAAGACCCATAACTAACCGGAGAGCCTCAACTCTTTGGGTACGCTTGCGAAGGTCAAGTAGCTTCGACCAGCGAATATGTACAGTACTAGGACAAAAGTCTTCGCGTTTAAGCGATTTTACACCAAAACTCACTATATTCACACTACAATTTCTATAACTATAAATTATAACTTTATTTTAATAATTTTAATAATTAAAAACAAGTAGTATTTCTAAAATCTACCTATTTGGATTTTTATTTAATAAAGAATTAATTTAAATAAATATACTTCAAAGTTAAGCATTATAAAATTTAAGCGAATTTGTATGTAAAATGATCTTTTTTTAATCTTCTCTAACTTTACTACAGTACGTTGCACGACCAGCTTCCCCCCCCTTGAAAAAAAAGTATATTTCGCTTCGGTACGCGGGCTCGCCAAATCGCCGTATGCTTGGCTGCAAGAACTTTGCTTCTGGCGGACTTGCGATCGGCCTTCCTCCGCAATGTCGTGATCTTTGTCAAATATCGTGAGGTTCCCACCCGTACGATATTGCCAAATTCCATCGACCTCTCTGCAGAGACAGCGTTGTACTCGCGTTTTGGCGGCCACAACAGGAGGGGTAGTTAAGGGGAAGAGGAAGAAGCGTACGTCTTCAGTTTGGTTCTCCTGGCCAACCAAGGCGATTCTCCATGGCAACCAAAAAGGTCCTTGCGTGTAGCCACAGCCATTCGCTACAATTACTATGTACAGTTGATGCGCGTACCGAATTTGAAATTTCGCAGCGCTCGCTAAAAGGGGGGGGGGGAAGCTGGTCGTGCAATGCACTGTATACGAAGGCGCGCGGCATTGAATTTAACCCATTTTTAAGCGAGCCTCACCAAAGTAGAAATGCGCATCACGAAAAATACCTTAAATCGCGATTCAACCCCACTAAAATCTAAGTACTACCCGTGAAAATTATTTCTACCTTCGTGTTCTATAATAAGGGTATTAATAGCAGCCATTCTAGCGATGAGAGCCCTAATCTTTGCCTATGGGAGGTCATCCCACGCACCTCTCTACGCTCTATCCGTCCATTCTAGAGTATAAGGGGCACCCTATTGCTAAGTTATTTAAATCCTTATAGGCATCTAAGCTCCCTTAATAGCGTTTATGTTAGGGAAGTTGCCTATATACTCTAATAACGGGATACCTTCTTTCTTAAGGAGGCGTAAAGTTTACCTACTAGAGTGTAAGGAAGCGTTATCCTACTAAAAGACGTAACTAGGTTAATTATACTTAAATATATCTAGATTATGCCGTTATAACATAATCTCTTTATAAAAAGGAATTAAGTATAGTACGATTACCTCGTATAAGTAGCGTATATTATCTACGCCTCCTCTAGAACGCCTATTCCTTCTCTGCTAATAATTCTTCCAATATATCTCCTAACTGGCCCTTTTCGACAGAAATCTCTGCCCTTTAGCTGTCCACTTAGCCTCCTTATCCTTCTCTTGTTATGCGAACTCTGCCTAATATTTAACTTCTAGCTCCTCTATATTAAGTATCTTAATCGCATCTTCGTAGGTCTACTTTTAGTTAGTAGTTTTGGGGTAATATATATAATAAGGGCCTTTTTAATTATATGTAAAGTATCCCCAAAACATTGCTTCTAAGTAGTTATTATACTGGCGTTTAATATAATTAGGGTAATAGCGTTTATTAGGAAATTGTAATATATTCTAGTGTCCTCGCTTTACAGAGATAATAATAGAAGCTTTATCCGAGAAGATAACCATTCTTTACTCTACTAGACCCCAATCCTTTCGCGAGAGTGCTACTTTATATCTTTGTGCCTCCTAAATGTCCGTAAGACCTAACTTCTTCGTGCTTTTAGCTCTGCGAAGGCCTCTCTCGCGGAGCTTCTTCTTAATCGTACGGTAGTGGTAGTCGAAGAATCTATTCTCCTTTGCGACGACGTGCTAAAGCTTCTTCCGTTGTTTCTTATTTAACGTATAACTTTTAATTAAGTTAGTAATCTCTTAAACTAAGGTTTAAGGCTTCGCACCTAATCTAGGCTTCCTAGCAACTTGCTCCTCGATTGTAGGGGTAGGGAGACTAGCTTCTTCGCACTCTACCAGGAAGGCACTAACGCGTGCTCTAATCTTTTTAGCTGTGTTTATATTAATTCTAGCTCGTCGAGCAGCCTCTGCAGAATGCACGTATTGTAGGTGGGTCAAATATTCAATCTTCTGGCCTTCCGTAGGTGGTGGAGCCATAAGTGCCGTCTCAGTAATTATCTTGGTGGGGTATACTAAGAAAAAATTTCGCCTCGGCAAAAATGGGTCAAATTCAATGCCGCGCGCCTTCGTATAATAATATTCTACCACACTATTATAATAAATTTCTATAATTATAAAATTTTAATAGTAGTAAAAATCAATTAATAATTTTAATAGCAGCTTAATAAATTAATGTTATTGCGGTAAAATATAGCTGTGTTTTAGGTGAGTTTTGGTGTAAAATCGCTTAGACGCGAAGACTTTTGTCCTATGACTGTAGATCTCGGCTTAATGGCTTGTTTTGGCAAAGCTCCTCTGTAGATTGGTTGACTCCCGGACAAACCTTCGGAGCTAGGATCGGCCCTTATGCTAACCCCAAAGACGAAAGACGTTTGGCCACTTGGGTTTGTATGATCATTCTTTTCTGATCCAACGTCGAATGCCCCGTAATCATTGATCAAGCATTCTCCAACCAATTCGCATCGAATTCGCTCAGGAAGCTCGCCGAAGCTCGCTTCTGAACCCAACCCTCGCGACGAACCTTTCATCCGAATCACAAAAGCGACTTTTCCACCCTTTAGAGAGACAACATAGTCACCAACGTTCGTGGTAGCGGGAACCAAGACGGGGTTTTCATCCGAGATGTAGGATTGCGATGTGCCTGGTCTGGTAATAGAAAATAATTTTACCGGATCGTCTTTAATCTTCACCTTCACCTCCACCTCCTTATTCGGTTTGATAAATAGGCCGAGCCGACGGTCGTCGATAATGGAAGTTTTGTCAATCACGGCCTCAACAGCCAAGCTCCTATCGTCCGTCCAGAGGAGAGTCTGCCGGGACCTGTAAATCAAGTGGTCTACGATAGTTCTCGAAACTAGAGAACTTGACGGAGAAATCGAGGCTGCGCCCTCTCCACCGAGCCGTTCCATTATCCGATTCAACCGAGATTCCGAGGCCGTCCCCATATACCATAAGTCAACTCCATTATCGCGGAATCGAGACCTCGCAATTTCATTGCCGCGGCCGATGGCCCACCCCGAGTAACTTGACGGCCTAGCGCCGTAAGTATTAGAATCGCGCTTGAGAATTGAATCGTACACCTCCCCTGGAACTGCCCCTGTCCAAGGGTACATCTTCCACCTTTCTAATATCTGGGTCCTCATCTGCTGTGGCCTCGCCTTGAATTTTTGTCGAATCTGTTCAAATGCAAGCTCGTCATTACCACGCAGCAGAAGTCTCGGTGTGACAGTAGATATCCTTCCGATAATCTCCCCATAACATTGGAGCTGCAAAGCATCTTGTGGGTGGTGGTGATTCTTTCTAATCACCTGACGCCTTTGTCGATTCTGCTCTTCGCTTTCTACGGGAAGAGTGCTTAGGATAGTTCGTGGCGAGCGCAGTGAAAAACGCCAATCTGGCACCCAACACGGCCAACTAGCCTCAGATGCCCCGTTCAGTTCCGCGTGGCTGAGAATGTCGAAGCCACGCTTTGAGTCGATCAAATAGACTGCGAAGTCTATGTATACCCTCTCTAACGATTTCGAATAGTCGACAGCAATCCTTGTATCCTCCGGATCCACCCCTGAAGAGATTCCAATCAGCGCGAAAATCTTATCTCTCGGATCGGTAGCCCCCAAGCGCCGTGATCTGACAACCATGTCAAGGATATGATCGCTCCTGGCTTCATTGTCTTCAATGGCGCTGTACCACGGCGGCAGGTTGTGTTGTAGGCCGTGTGAGATGAGAAAAGCGCATCTCGTAAGAAATAGTTCGACCACGTACTCGAACAAGTTCTTGTTCCGCAAGCTGAACCCATATCTGTCGTTGAGCCTCGGCCCTAGAAGTACGATCTTGCAGAAATGATCCCATGGAATGGAGCGTGTGCCACATTTCATGGTGATGTCTCTAGAGACGACGACTTCTTGTACAACCCAAACTCTTCGGAACCTTCAATTTTCATGGGTCAGCCCCATCACTGCGTCTCGGTCTCGTCCTCTCGCCATTTCAATAACTCACCAAGGCCGATTGAGCACATCGATCTCAACGTCTCCCAAATCTCCCCTAAACTCCATCAAGACATCTCCCTCCTTCTCCCCTTCCCCCGCTGCCTCCCTTTCCAAGAAATTCCACGCCGACAGACACGTATTCCCGCCTTCATCCCCCAAGTACACCACCGTCTCGTTTGCTCGCTCATAAATCGCGCGCATGTGATGCACTTGGTGATTCCGCTCCCTAACATCGCGTTGGTTGATGCACAATCCGTCGGCCCAGACAACCACATCAGCAGTCTTGCTGCGGAGGTGACGGAGGGCGGAGTGTAGATTAGAGCCGACGCGGAGTTCTTTTGTAGATGTGGGATTCGTGAGATTATTCCTGGCTTGCTGGATAGCTTGTTTGGAGACTTCTTTGGCAGATTGCTCTATGACCTGTTTGGAAGACCCAAGAGCGGATTCTGAGGGTTTCCGGGTTGGGTCATCGCTCTTCTCCGTCGTGGGCCCCTCAGTGGACTCATCGCTAGTTTCCAAGGTGGCCTTCTCGCCGTCGTCTTTGTCGACATTGATATATACGGGCCTCGTATCAACCTGCAGGCCCCAAAAGTACGACAGCGCCGTAAATGCTAGCGGATCCTCGGCCGTGGCGGTGATGTTTGAGAGAGTCGTGTGCACAATGGAGAGGTGCAGATCCGCGTTGATTTCATCAGCTGGCTGAATTTGCAGCAACCTTATCGAGTCCTTCTCTTTCAAGGGGCTGTATGTATACGAATTCTCGACTACGCCTACTGAGGAACTGAGCTCTTCAGCTGCCCAGGTAGTAAGCAGGCCGGTGGAACCTCTAGGCCCTACATTGGAGACATAAGGTGGCGCTGAGCCGAGAAAGGGTCGTTTGTAGTCTGGCATGTTAGGAGGGCAATTTGTGGTACAGTTGGTTGCAAAACTGGCTTCCCTTTGCAGACGCTCTTCGATTTCCTCACGGGCGCCAAGCCCCAGGCTCCAAGCCCCAGGCTCACTCTAGTTCCTAGACCTTCTTGCCAAGGCTTGCCTTTCCAAGACGCTAAACGCTTTTGGTAAGACCTTTGTAAGGTCTATAGTGTTAAGGGTAAATTTTAGGCCAAGCCGCTAGTCTTACCTTTCGTAGCGTATATTATAAAACAGCTTAATAAGTTAATTAATTTAATATATTAATACTATCTAAATATAATTACTATGGAAAGAGACTATATAAAATAGTAGTAGATTAGGTAATATAGCGTTTTAGCGTATTTAGCGGCTTGGCCCAAAACTTACCTTAGTAAGATCGTAGCGGATATACGTATATCCGCAAGCGGATTTGGCGTATACGTAAATTCCCACAATCCTTAGCACGATTTTTATTACAGACCTTATATCGGCAGTAATAGAACTACTAAGAAGAGATATAAATAGGTTAGTTAAGATAGTATAGGGGGCGCTAGAACCAATTAAGCTATAAAATAAAAGATAGCTAAGTTACGTGGCTAATTATATTATAAGTTTAAAATATAAAAACGTAGGAGCGTATTAATATACTAACGTATTAACGTACTTAGTACATTTCTTAGGCGTAGTATTATATATTTAAAGGACTTTAGTCTCTACCTAAATAGTTCTCTTCTTTGTAGTAAATCTTAGAATATAATTAGAGTTAATATATGTCAGGTGACGAAGTCACCTCGCCTATATATATTGTTCCGCACAGCCGTGCCTAGCATCAAGCCAGTCACTCGTTTACCTTTTGGTTTGTGTGGCTGAGTGGTGCGGAGCTTATCACCTCACAATATATTAGGTAACTTACTCTACTAGTTATATTTATATTATTAACTATTCTATACCTATATACCTAGCCTATTAATAAGTCTACCGTAGTATTTCTTATAAGGCTTTATTATATATTTACTACTATGGTTATAGTAAAGAAAGTTAAATTATATACCACTTAAAGTACTAGTTATAACGCTATCTATAGTAGCAACCACCTTAGGATCTGGAGGGGATACTAGTATAAGGGATAATAACTTATAAATAGTTATATTAAACTAGCTTAGGAGTATTATAGAATAAAATAACGCTAATAATTAGGCACTACTTAAGTAATTATAAGACATAAAGAAGGAAAAATAAAAATGCTATTAATTAAAAGATTTTTAAGAGAAAAGTATAAGCTAAAGGAACTCCTTATATAGATATAGCTAAAGATTAGGTATAAAGGAACTTAGCTACTAGGGGTAAGTAATTAAATAGTATACGTGGGACTATTCTTAACAGATTAGGTACTAAAGTAGTTTAAATTCTACCTTATAGAGATATAAGCTAATAGAATAGTAACTACTAACTTAGAGGCGTAGTATATATTCTTAAGCTAGAATAGATTTGCTAGTAGACTAATATAGATATACAAAAATCCGGAATTAATAGTAATAGCTAAGGGAAAGCTATATTAACTTATGTAGAAGGGATTAGTAATAAACTATATAATATAGTTCTAGATACTAATAGCGCAGGCTAAGTAAAACTAAAGGGCGTTAATAGCTTAATATAGAAAGGGACTAAAGGCTAAAGTTTAAATAATTATAATACTAGTAGACGACCTAAGTAATATAAGAGAATTAAATAAACATGCTATTAAAGTAGATAACTAGCTATACTAAAGCAAAAAGTCAAGTAGGATATAGTAGGGACTAACGTATATAAAAAAGACATAGTAATAAGTATTTAAGCTATATTATAGTATAGAGCTAATAGACCTAAGCGATACTAAATAAAAGAAGTAATAGGCAATTATAGAAACCTAAAGAATAAGGTTTAAATAATTAAAGGTTTAAGGAGTAGAAGATATTTAAGCAGACTCTATAGTAAGAAAAGTAGTATAAAGAAGGGGCTTATATAAACTATAGGAAATAGAGCTATTTCGCTAGTAGTTAAAGTAACTATATAGTAAAGGGAATAAGACTAGTAGACAATATATATGTATAAAGGGATAATAATGTACTTTTAGGAATAAAAGAGTGTTTAATTAAAAGTTTCGCGTTTTATTATAATAATATATACTAAGTTTATAAGAACACTAAGTACAGCGTAAGCTATTAGCTATAAAAACCTAAATTAAGAGGACTTTAGGGTATAAGAGAGTTAGATAAAGAACTAAATTAACTATATAAACTAAATTAGGACTAAGACGGTATGTATAGCTAGTAATTAGCGGAGAGAGTTTTTATATACCAGTTTTACTAAGCAATAGAATCTAAGGATTAAAATAATTAGACTATTAGCAGCAATAATAAGGTAATAAAGGCAGCTTACTAAAAGTATGTAGACTTTAAGAACGTAATAATAGAGGTAGAGGTTAAATTTACTATAGAGAAAGAATTAGCAATAGGGATTAAGACTCTATTAAATATAATATCTATTACTTTACAAAATGTAAGAGAAGTAGAATAGTAAGCTACTTTAGCACTTAATAAAGGTAAAAGGCTAAAAACTTAAGATTCTTAAGAAGAGATAAGAGAAGCTTAAATACCTATAATAGATAAAAACCAATAGAGTAGAGTAGTGGTTTAGTTTAAGGATAAACGAATAAGTATAAGATAAAGATTCCCTATTATATAGATATAGACCTAAGACTCTTAAAACGAGATAATAATACTACTAAATCCTAATTAGACTAAGGTAGAAGTATAACTTAAGAAAGAAGTAAGCTTAGGGTTAAAGATACTTACGGAAGATAAATAAAGTATTTAGTCTTAGAGCTAAACAATTAATATTAAAATTATAAAGTTTAAGGATCTAGAGGATCTAATAGCTAGATATAAATTAGGAAAAAACTAAAAGGGATTTAAAAACTAAATTAAAGCGTAATAAGAGTAAAGAGGTTATTAAGAACTTAAAATACTAGGTAAAATAAGGGATAGAGTATCTATATAAAAGATTACTAATAGGCCTAAGGTAGGTACGCTAAGAGTAAAATAGCTTAAAGAATAAAAATAAGAAGAGGATTTAGAAATTCTAACTAGGTTTAAGGAATAGTATACTAAAGGTTATAATAATATAGTAATAATAAGGTACTTTCTTACGGATAGATTATATAAGCTTATAGAGCTGTTCCAAAAGTAGTATAGATAGCGATATAATGATAATTAAGAAGACTTCTACTTATAGCTAGATAAAAGAGTGATTTAAAACCAAATAATTATAGAAAAACGTATAAATTACATTAAAGGAGTATTAATTATAATGTTTAAAAATATAGAAAAATAATTAGAGGACTAAAGACGTAAAAAACAGATTTTAGTATTAATAAATAAAATACTAATATTTAGATTAGCTAGATAGAGGTTTAAACTTAAAAGCAAAAATAAGCTAAGAGTTAACCTAAGATACCTAGCATACTATATGTTAGCATAGATTGCATATATAGATAATATATATAAACATTAAAAAGAGATAAATCGGAAGTATCTAGTAAGGATATATTAGGCGCTAGATAAGTAATAGTATAAAAATGCTAAGTATATATACGGCTGGCATCTAATAGAAGTTTAGGAGTTAAATAACTTAATATTTTAACTAGAAAAATTCCTTATAGAAAAATGCTTAGATAGATAATAGTAGTAAAAATACTTAGAAAAAATATATCTATAGTATATTAAGGATAAAAGTAAACTAGGTATTAGCTAAAAGTAAACTAAGTATAAACAGAATCTAGTAGCTAATAGTTAGGAAAAGGCAAGGCCTATAAAACTAAAGGGAGCTAGTAGTAGAGCCTTAAACCCTTAAAGAAATTTAAGGATAATACCTAAACATATAAGTTAATTAGTAAGATTAATAGTTTAAAGCACTAATAGATAATAAAGTAATACGGAACTATATTTTACTAATAGTAGTAAAACGGATAGAACTACCTTATAGATAAAAGGAGTATCCTTATTTATTAATTATAAATTTAGAAGATCTAATAGCTAATAAAGGAAGTATTATTAACCTTAAAATAGGACCTATTTAGATAACTATTAAAAGAAGACTAATTAGGATATCTTTTAATATCCTATTATTAGGACAAGATAAGGTAGTATTAAATATACCTTAGTTATAGGTTAAGTTAATATTAAAGATACTTAATAATATAAAAGACGTATAGTAACTAAGATAGTATAGTACTTATTGGTTACACAAGGTGATATCACGTAGCTATGGTTCGTAGATAGTATGATAATTGTTCTATTTTTCTTAATAAGGGAGGGCGAGGAGCTTAAGGCTCCTCGCTACGCTAGTGCCGCGGCAATATATAACGGTAACTTGCCGCACGTAACGGCAACTTACTATACGTGACGGCAATATGCCTTAGGTGGTAAGCGCTTACCTTTATTCCCAATACTAGCAACTTTTCTTTTATAGTTGCCATCTATATATATATATTGCTTAACTAGCGGAACGAATATTAATCCTCTTTACTTACTATTACCATTATAATATAAGTCTCGCTGTCCTAAAATTTACCTCTTAGCACGCGGTACTTTCTTGCTTATAAGTTATAGGTAGGTATCTTATTAGTAAGGCCGCTAAGGCACTAGCAGTAAGCGAGTTAATAGCGATTTTCTATCCTGGGGATAGAAAATCCTAATTAGCTAGTTTAAGTTAGGGTCTGTAGAATATTATACTCCCCCCTTTAAAAAAGTCTTAGCAAAAGAATCTAACTAATTAGATAACTTTAACCGCTAGTTAAAGTTCCTAAATATCTTAAGACCTTATATAACTAAGAAATTTCTAGGGACTCCCTTTTAACCCAACCTTTAACTTATATACGTAGAGTATTTATATTAATAAATATCTCTAGTACCTTATTTAGGTTTGCCTTTGTTACTATATTTACTAGGTTATCTTAGCTATTAATTTATTAAATTTTAAAGAGTTCTTAACGCTTATAGGATTGCTAAAGTGCTATAATATTAATTATAAGGCGCTTCTCCTTTATAGTACTAAGCTTAACTAAATACTTATAGAGGGAATATAAGTCGGTATATATAATTATAGGGATAATAGAAAGTTTAAGTTAATCTATAATTATCTTTAGGGTAGTTCCAATTATAATTGCTATATTAACTCCGCTAATTATTCTATATATCTCTAACGCTAAAACACTTTAGATAATATACTTACTCTTAGTTAAGCTCTAATAGATAAGATTGCTATAGATTATAAAGTTATTCTCTTTAGTAAATTCGTTTATAATAATAATCTTATATCTTAACTAGGAGCTAAAATCTTTATTATTTATAAATAATCTATTAATAAATATAAAGAGCTTAGCGGTAGGAAGATTAATAGGCATATAGAGTAGTCCCCAATTAAGATAGTTTATTTACTAGGAAAGACGTTTATTTAGGGCAAGAATATTATTCTTAGTTAGTTCCTAGTATTAGGCGGTAATAAAGAGATTAAATAAAGCCTTAAGTTAATAAATAGAAGCAATATAAGCTCCGCGAGCGCGTTACTCTATATATCCTTACTTTAGGGAATTAATATTAATAACGTTAATCTTCTTACCTTAACCCTTCTAGCGCAAAGCAATGGAATCCTTATTTAGGGAGAGGATGCATTTATTAAAAAGTAATAGTGTTATTAAATTAAGCTTTTCCTTTAGCTTTACTATAAGATTTGCCTTTACTAGCTTATCCTCTTTAAGAGCTAAGAATTAGTC
>Ga0307515_10004908_pt1 | contig 27329 bp, 15 predicted proteins | sample 17_EM_MG_FD_194513 | JGI IMG/M metagenome (GOLD analysis project Ga0307515, IMG submission 194513) | Populus trichocarpa ectomycorrhiza microbial communities from riparian zone in the Pacific Northwest, United States - 17_EM | ecosystem: Host-associated > Plants > Roots > Unclassified | place... | reverse complement strand
TTGTTTTATATACAACAATTGTAATAAACCAAAAGTAATTAATTGGGTAAATTTCAAAGATGATTTTTTTTAAGTTAATTTGAAGCGAAATTTGCTTTAGTACATATATTTATATATAGAAGTAAAAACGTTCAACGACTAGAAGGTGAGTTATACTAACAATACTCCTTCCTCAATAGAGAAACCCAACATTCATTTAAACTTTATATAATTTTAATTACTACAAAAGTAGTATGATAATAATTAATGTATTTACATTAATGAAATAGACTTAATAAAAACCTAAATTAAGCACAAACTAAAACACTAAATAAAAAAAAATTATGAATAATAATGAAAATAAATTTAACAATAATGATTATGATTTAAATTTTAATACTCCTGTGCTTTTTGAAAAAAAACACAAAAAGATTTTAATAAAAAAAATTAATCATATTAAAAGTGATGCAGGTAAAACTAAACACTTCACTCCTGCCGCACAGGAATGGTACAATAGTGTATATAGTTATAACTCTAATTATATTAAAACTTTGCCTGTTGCAGATACAAATCTTATGAGATTGTTAAAATCATACTTTAATATAGAAATTAATCATAAATTTTTAAATACCAAACGTGTAGCAAATAGATACAAACGTTTAACTACAAAAAAAGTTTTTGTTGGTAAAGGAGACTTGAAACATAGTAGCCATAAAGCAATAATTACTTTTTACGTACATAACACTAATAAAATGCATCTATCTAGAGCTGCATATATAAGTAGAAAAAGCTTATTTTATCCAAAAAATAATTTATTGGAATATATTAAAATAAGTCATAATACAGATAAAACGGTTATAAATTATCGTAAGTCTTTGATTATGAATGATTTAAAAGAATATAAAGTTGATGAAACAAGCACAAAAAGTTCTATACAAACCCTTGTAGGTAATGTTGAACATAGTAATATAATCCAAGACATCACTAAAGAAACAAGTTACAATAGACCATTTAAATTGAATGAATTTATGGCCTTATCTAAAGAACATAACAAAGCATACATTGATTATCTTATACCATATTTAGATGTGAATAATCAATATTTAAAAAATTTAGATAAACAACGTGATATATTAATAAAAATGGTTAATCTTAATATTATTAATGAAGAAGAAAAGAATAAAACTTTGGTTGAATTATATGAAGGTGTTGATTTTTTTAAATATCCGATATTTGAAACATACATGGAAAGAGCTAAAGAATATTATTTAAGCGGTTTAAAAAGATTAAAATTTTTATTAGGATTTAATAATATTAAATTTAGTAAACCATTTATATCAAAACTTATGTCTTTAGTAAAAAATATTTATAATAAACATGTAGAATTTAATGTTGTTAATTTAAAGAAAATGCACTTAAATAGTGATATATACACACAAGCTGTAGCTTTAAAATTAAGAAACAGAAATAATAAACTTTATAAAGTTCTAAAATCTTCTTTACGTAAAGTTAAATTACCTGAAATATACAGAGTAACTGAAAAATTTGATAAAATTGATAAAGATGACTTATTTGCCAATAAAATAAGAAATGATAACATAAGTTCTATGTTTAGATATAATAATGAAAAAGATTCGTTGAACAATTTATTGTTAGATTTTTTCCCTAAGGCAGATAATCTTAAAATTAGATCTACTAAAACAAAATCCCTTAAAGAAAAAAATATTTCTTTCAATTATTTTGTTTTAAAATCTTTAAAACATTTAGACATGAGAGGTATAAGAGTAGAAGCCAAAGGTAGAATCACAAGAAGATTTACTGCTTCTAGATCTGTATTTAAGTTAAAATGAATAGGAGGATTAAAAAATATAGATTCTTCATTTAAAGGTTTATCAGTTATAATGTTAAGAGGTTATAGTAAATCTAATGTACAATATTCTTTAGTTAGTTCTAAGAATCGTAATGGAGCTTTTGGTGTTAAAGGTTGAATTAGTAGTAAATAAGTAAAAATCTAAAATGATATTGTAATTCTCATATTTCGCGTTGCATTAATTATATAAAGAATTAAAGAATGAATAAATAGTCTGAACCGTCTTGTAAAAGATGGGTGTGTAAGAAATACTATAGAGTATATAGTAATAAAATTCTTATCAACAATATTGAACAGGCTAATTGCGCCAGAGAGTACAAATTGAGTGCGCAGTTTGGCACCTCGATGTCGGCTTAACTTATCCACATGAATGTAGAAATCATGAAGGGTTCGACTGTTCGTCGATTAATAAGTTACACGAGCTGGGTTAAATACGTCGTGAGACAGTATGGTTTCTATCTTCTAGAGGAAATTAGAATAAAATAAGGATTGCCCCCTCGTACGAAAGGAGCTGGGTATATTAACCTCTGGTTTACCTGTTGTTTATGTGCCCAATATTAATTTAAGTTTATACTTAAATGTTAAAACCTAAAGGTTTATACAGGGATGTTACTTTCACTTAAGTAAATGTATAGCATAGGCACGGCAGGAACGCTATGTTAGTTAAAGATAAGTACTGAAAGCATCTAGGTACGAAGCTTACTTTAAGATATTCTTAAATATACGTAGTAGAACACTACGATTTTGTACTAATATAAAAAGAATACAAATGTAACTTATTATATTAGTTACAATTAATAGGTTTTACCTTAAAGAATCTAAAAATTTTAAGGGATAAAATACTAATTATTTACAACTATATATCTGAGATATCTTATTAACATATGTGTATAAAATAAAAAAATTATATGCTTTTTACTAGTCTGGTTAGCATAAAAGTAATGTAGCTGTTTTGTAACCAGCTGAAGCAAGTGCGATACTTGCACTGGACTTACTAATATAACTATGTATAGTTTTTATTAAAAAAAAATGGCCTTATAGTCAAGTGGTCAAGACATAATGTTTTCATCATTACATGCGAGGGTTCGAACCCCTCTGAGGCTAAAATTAATAAAAGTATAGATATAAATATATATATGCTAAGTAAAATTAAATAATTAATGCGGATTGATGTAATGGTAACATAGTTGACTCATGATCAATTCATAGAGGTTCAAATCCTTTGTCCGCACATTTAAATTCTTATTAAGGTTATAGCTTAATTGGTAAAGCAAGCTGCTCATGACAGCTGAGATGAGTGTTCAAATCACTCTGGCCTTAACTTTATAAAAATCCGAGTGCTGGAATTGGTAGACAGGACGAACTTAAGCTTCGTTGATTTAAATATCATAGAGGTTCAAGTCCTCTTTCGGATATTTGTATATGGTTAGGATAAAAAGTCACATTTTTTATTAATACAAAAAAAATTTTTCTTTATTTCTTTTTACCAATAAGTATAAACGGCTGTAGTTTAATGGTAGAACATATTTCTTCCAAAAATATTGTATGGGTTCGAATCTCATTAGCCGTAAAGGATAAGTTGCTATTGGTAAGGCGAAATATTTGCTAAATATTGTGTTATATTTTACACCTAAAGGTTCAATTCCTTTCTTTTCCGATAAATTTTGGTTTATTATAATCTAGTTGTATTATAGCTAGTTTAATGGGAGGGGACATAGTAGCAATTTGGTAAAACGATAACCTTGCACGTTATTTTTCTCAGTTCGAGTCTGAGTGCCTCCAATCGTATATTTGTTTTAGGGGGTATATGCCCCTTTTTAACATAATAAAAATACAAAAATGTATAAAAAAAATTCTTTATAAAAAAAAATAAATTTTATTACGAAATAAAAAAAAATTGATATATAAACCATATAGTTAGATTGTATAGATCTTTCTATTAATTTATGCTCTTTACTTTTTATAATGTAAATTATTATAAAGTAAAGCTCGGATAGCTCAATTGGTAGAGCGAAACTTTGAAGCAGTTTAGGCTATAAGTTCAAATCTTATTTCGAGCATATAATAAAGGTGGTGATGGAATTGGTAGACATGAATAGTTTAGGACTATTTAATATATGTATTATGTCCGTTCAAGTCGGATTCACCTTAATTTAAATTGACTAATGTTTTAAGTATTATACTATAATTTAGTCGTAATATATGTTGTAGACTAATAGGCAAGTCATAAATTTTTGGTATTTACTATTGAGTGTTCGAATCACTCCAACATAATATTTATATGGAAATATAGATATAATATATTTTATATGGTGAATGTAGTTCAATCGGTAGAGCGTCTGTATGTGGCACAGTTTGTTCCCTGTTCAAGTCAGGGTATTCACCCTATTATATATATAAAGCTAATAAACTAAAATGGCAATTATATTTGTATTTTTAATATATAGTTATATATAAAGCCAGGATAGTTCAATTGGTTAGAACATTAATTTCATGCATTAATAATGGGAATTCAAATTTCCCTCCCGGCTAAAAAAATAAAAAAAAACCTGATCTATTAATAATATTAATTAATAAGGTTAGATTTTATTAAATATTCGTTATCTTTACTTTAGTATTGTTATTGTTAATCTTAATTAATTGAAAAATTTGTTATAAAACAATAATAATAATAGAGTAGGTAATATATTTAATTTTATTAATAGTAATGAAAGTCTAAAAAAATTTAGTTTAAAAGGTAAAGCAGTTTTTTAATAAAACAATTGAAAGTTCGAATCTTTTAGTTTTTAATGGTTATTTTTTCTATATTATTTTTATTATTATCTAATGCCGTCACATTAAGACGAGATAAATCTATACTTTTTAGTAGAGTAGCTATAATAGTTTTACTTTATTCATCATTACTTGCAATGACTAGCTTGTACATTACTTCTTTAGATACAGGTATTGGTTTATATGGTGGATTATTTCATGCAACTAGCATAACACACATATTCCATATTTTTATATTTATAGTAAGTGCAGCTATATTACAACTTACAGGATTTTATCCCAGAAGAGTATGAGTATCCGAATATTCTTCTTTAAATAAATTATTTTTATATAATTTTTTATATTACAGAACTAAAATTGTTAATAAAATGGGAGAACAATTTAAAATCATAGAATATCCATTAATATTATTATTTATAATCACGGGAGCTATATTTTTAGTATCTACTAGTGATTTAGTATCAATATTTTTATCCATAGAATTACAAAGTTACGGATTGTATTTACTTAGTACATTATATAGAAACTCAGAATTAGCTACCACAGGTGGTCTTACATACTTCTTATTAGGAGGGTTAAGTTCTTGTTTTATATTATTAGGTACTAGTTTATTATATGCAAATTCAGGTACAACTAATTTGGATGGAATATATGTTATAACTAGTTTAAGTGATTTATCTAATGATAGCAGTAATGATATTTTATATTGATACAAATCTTATTATATAAATTTTTCTTTATTAATTTTGAGTGTAGGATTTTTATTTAAAGTAAGTGCTGCGCCTTTCCATTTTTGATCACCAGATGTTTATGATGGAATACCTACAATAGTTACTACTTTTGTAGCAATAGTAGCAAAAATTTCTATATTTATATTTTTCTTAGAATTGGTACATTATACAAGTAATTCTTTATTTAATTTTCAATTTACTTGAACTTCTAGTCTATTAGTTAGTTCTTTACTATCATTGATAGTAGGTACAGTTGTAGGTTTAACACAATTTAGAATAAAAAGATTATTTGCTTATAGTACTATATCGCATGTAGGTTTTATTTTACTAGCTTTAAGTATTAATAGTATTGAATCTATCCAAGCCTTTATTTTTTATTTAATGCAATACACAATAAGTAATTTAAATGCATTCATTATACTTATAAGTATTGGTTTTTCTCTTTATTATTATGTTAACGATAATGAGGAGTTTAAACAATTAGCGGATAAAAATAATTCTCCTATACAATTAATAAGTCAACTTAAAGGATTTTTTTATATAAATCCAGTTTTAGCTTTAAGTTTTGCTATTACAATTTTCTCTTTTGTAGGTATACCACCTCTTATAGGATTTTTTGCTAAACAGATGGTTCTAAGCGCTGCATTAGACAGTGGTTATGTATTTTTAGCTTTAGTTGCAATATTAACTAGTGTAATTAGTGCAGTTTATTATTTAAATGTTATTAAACAAGTATTCTTTGATAAACCTGAATATAAAATTAATCCTGAATTATTAGACGTTAATCTACATGGTAATTTAGTAAAAAATAATATTTTTATTAAAAATATAACCTTTAAAACACATAATATTATATTATCTAGTTCTTTAACTATTACTATATCTATATTAACATTAATAGTTCTTTTATTTATTTTCGTACCTCAGGAGTGATTAAGTATGGCTAATATTTTAGCACTAATAATATTTAATCCTTAAATGACAAGTACTACTTTTTTTTTAATTTTCATACCTATATTAGCTATTATATTATTAGGGGTTAATTTAATATTTGCTCCACATAATCCTTACCAAGAAAAGGATAGTGCCTTTGAATGTGGTTTTCATTCTTTCTTAGGTCAAAACAGAACACAATTCAGTATTTCTTTTTTTATATTTGCTCTTCTTTTCTTATTATTTGATTTGGAAATTTTATTAGTATATCCTTATGTGGTTAGTGCATATACTAACGGTATATATGGTTTAGTTATCATGTTAATATTCTTTTTAGCCTTGACATTAGGATTTGCTTTTGAATTAGGTAAAAATGCTTTAAAAATTGATAGTAGACAAACGATTATTATAAGTGATAAACATACTAATAAATTAGTAAGTTTATAGTATTATTCTTTTTTCTTTTCATTTATTAAAAGCATAATAAATTTAATATATTGTATTATACAATATAAGCTGCTACAGGTTTCTATTCATGAATTACAATAATTATATAAATTAATAAATAATTATATAATTATTGTTTAAGTATTGCATAGAAAGATAGATAAACGCATTTAGAGAAATTTATAATTTATTATTTAATAATTTTAACAATTGTGATACTCCTAGACCATGAGGTCTTTATTTCCAGGATAGTGCAACTCCACAAATGGAAGGTTTAGTTGAACTACATGATAATATTATGTTCTATTTAGTTATAGTTTTATTCGGTGTAGGTTGAATAATGATATCTATGGTTAGAAATTATAGTAGTGTTAATTCACCTATATCACATAAATATTTAAATCATGGTACATTAATAGAATTAATATGAACAATTACACCTGCCTTAATTTTAATATTGATAGCTTTCCCATCTTTTAAATTATTATATTTAATGGATGAAGTTAGTGATCCTGCTATGTCTGTATTAGCCGAAGGACATCAATGATATTGAAGTTACCAGTATCCAGATTTCCTTAATGGAGATGATGAATTTATAGAATTTGATTCCTACTTAGTACCAGAATCAGACTTAGAAGATGGAGCTTTAAGAATGCTAGAAGTTGATAACAGAGTTATACTTCCAGAATTAACACACGTTAGATTTATTGTAACTGCGGCGGATGTTATACATTCTTTTGCTTGTCCTGCTTTAGGTATTAAATGTGATGCTTATCCAGGTAGATTAAATCAAGTTTCTGTTCTTGTAAATAGAGAAGGAACATTTTATGGACAATGTTCAGAGATATGTGGTATACTACATAGTTCTATGCCCATAGTAATCGAGTCTGTATCTATTGAAAAATTCTTATCTTGATTAGAAGAACAATAATAAAAAATTAATTTATGGTATGTGAAAACATACAAAACATTATAATATATTTTCTTCGGCATAAATTTAGTTATATTTTTATATATTATATATGCAACCAAGTATATTTGTTACATATGAATAGATTTAATAAGACTAAACTATGAATAATTGGTTCTTAGGAATTGCATATAATTACTTTCAAAAATAAAGAAATGCAAATATGCAAATTTAATAAATAATAAATACAAAATGATTAAACAAAAACTTATACAATGAATTTATCTTTAATACTTTTCTTAATCGGAATCTTAGGTTTCGTTTTAAATAGAAAAAATATAATATTAATGCTTATTTCAATTGAAATAATGCTATTAGCTATTACATTTTTAATTTTGGTAAGTTCACTTAGCTTTGATGATATATTAGGTCAAACCTATGCTATATACGTAATAGCAATCGCTGGTGCGGAATCAGCAATAGGTTTAGGTATTCTAGTTGCTTTTTATAGATTAAGAGGAAATATTACAATAGAATATAAATAATGTATTTAGCTATAATTACTTTACCTTTATTAGGATCAATAGTTTCCGGGTTTTTTGGTAGAAAAGTCGGAGTTAGCGGAGCACAATTAATTACATGTACAAGTGTAATTGTAACAACATTATTAGCAATAGTTACCTTTTTTGAAGTAGGTTTAAATAACATACCTGTGTCTATTAACTTATTTAAATGAATAGATAGCGAGTCACTTAACGTACTATCTGGTTTCCATTTTGATAGTTTAACTGTATCTATGTTAATACCTGTTTTAATAGTTAGTTCTTTAGTACATATATATTCTATAGGATATATGAGTCATGATCCACATAACCAAAGATTTTTTAGTTATCTAAGTTTATTCACTTTTATGATGATTATATTAGTTACGGCTAATAATTTTTTATTAATGTTTGTGGGTTGAGAAGGAGTCGGTATTTGTTCATATCTTTTAGTAAGTTTCTGATTTACTAGAATAGCAGCAAATCAAAGTTCTATGTCAGCTTTTTTAACTAATAGAGTGGGTGATTGTTTCCTTACTATAGGTATGTTTGCTATTCTATGATCATTTGGTAACATAGATTATAGTACAGTATTCTCATTAGCACCTTTTGTTAATGAAAATATCGTTACAATTATTGGTATTTGTTTATTAATTGGAGCTATGGCTAAAAGTTCTCAAATTGGATTACATGTTTGATTACCTATGGCTATGGAAGGTCCTACACCTGTTTCTGCATTAATACATGCTGCTACTATGGTTACTGCAGGTGTATATCTATTAATGCGTGCAAGTCCTTTAATAGAATATAGCTCTACTGTATTAATCTTATGTTTATGATTGGGAGCAATTACTACTGTTTTTAGTTCTCTTATAGGATTATTCCAACAAGATATTAAAAAAGTTATTGCTTATTCTACTATGAGTCAATTAGGTATGATGGTTATAGCTGTAGGGTTATCTTCATACAATATTGCTTTATTCCATCTAGTTAATCATGCCTTTTATAAAGGACTATTGTTTTTAGGGGCAGGTGCCGTAATTCACGCAGTTGCAGATAATCAAGACTTTAGAAAATATGGTGGGTTAAGACCTTTTTTACCATTAACTTATTCTGTAATGTTAATAGCAAGTCTTAGTTTAGTAGCATTCCCTTTCATGACTGGTTTCTATAGTAAAGATTTTATATTAGAATCTGCATATGGACAATTTTATTTTAGCGGTACAGTTGTGTATTACATAGCTACTATTGGTGCTATGTTTACTACTTTATATTCAGTTAAAGTTTTATATTTAACTTTCTTAACGAATCCTAATGGACCAGTTATTAATTATAAACATGCCCACGAAGGTGATATATTTATGAGTTTACCTCTTATTATACTTGCCGTTTTTTCTATATTCTTTGGTTACATAACTAAAGACATATTTATTGGATTAGGTTCACCTTTCTTTACTGATAATAGTTTGTTCATTCATCCTATGCACGAAATAATATTAGACACTGAATTTGCTGTACCTACTTTCTTTAAACTATTACCTCTGATATTTACTATTTCTCTTAGTACCTTAGCTATAATACTTTCAGAGTTTTTACCTAAAGTGCTTATTAGTTTTAAATTTACTAGAGTAGGTTATAATATATTTGGATTCTTTAATCAACGTTTCTTAATAGAACTTTTCTATAATAAATACGTGACAGGTTTAATATTAAGATTAGGAGGTCAAACAACCAAAGTTCTTGATAAAGGAAGTGTAGAATTATCAGGACCATATGGATTAGAAAAAGGTTTAATAATATTAAGTAAAAATATAGCAAGTTTAGATACAGGTGTTATAACAAGCTATGGTTTATATATATTAATAGGACTTATATTTTACTTATTAATACCTTACTTATATGTACTAAACCAAAGTTTAATTATATTAATTTTAATTTCACTTTTTACTGTTGTTAAAAATAATTAAAAATATAGATATATCATTATATTTATAGTTATATAAATATAAATAGACATTAGATTTTTATATAAAGTATAGACATATTACACCTATACAAAATTAGGTGTAATATGTCCATATGTTTTTTTTGAATAGTAAAGTATATATAATAATATAATAATATAATATAGCTGTTTTTTATATAATTACACCTTATCTATATAGGTAATATTTCACTATGAATAGTAAGTAATCAAAGTCATAATAGTTTTTGATACAAAATTTAAAATAATAAAAATTATATATTGATTACAGATGTTTTTTATTGCAATAATTAAGCATAAAAAAAATATATTGATTACAGATGTTTTATATTGCAATTAAAAGTATAATAAAAAAAAAAGGTCAAATTCAACTACTAGAGTCTAAGTATTAAAAAGTGTTCAATTATTACTTCTAGAAAAAACAAGTACTATAATGATATCAATTAAATGCGAATTTTAAAAAGTCATCCTTTATTAAGCTTGATTAATTCTTATTTAGTTGATTCACCTCAACCATCGAACTTAAGTTATTTATGAAATTTTGGTTCTCTATTGGGTTTCTGTTTAATTATACAAATTGTTACAGGTGTAACATTAGCAATGCACTATAACCCTAGTGTACTAGAAGCTTTCAACTCGGTTGAACATATAATGCGTGATGTAAACAATGGATGATTAATACGTTACTTACACAGTAACACTGCTTCAGCGTTTTTCTTCTTAGTTTACTTACATATAGGTAGAGGTTTATATTATGGATCATACAGAGCTCCCAGAACATTAACTTGAACAATAGGAACAATCATTTTTATATTAATGATAGTTACTGCTTTCCTGGGATATGTGTTACCGTATGGACAAATGTCATTATGAGGAGCCACAGTTATCACTAATTTAATGAGTGCTATACCTTGAGTGGGACAAGATATAGTTGAATTTATATGAGGAGGATTTAGTGTTAATAATGCCACTTTAAACAGATTCTTCGCCTTACATTTTGTATTACCTTTTGTTTTAGCTGCATTAGTTATAATGCATTTAATTGCATTACACGATAGTGCCGGATCAGGAAATCCATTAGGTGTTTCAGCTGGTTATGATAGAATATCTTTCGCTCCTTATTTCGTGTTTAAAGACTTAATAACTATATTTATTTTTATAATAGTATTAAGTGTATTTGTATTCTTTATGCCTAATGTATTGGGAGATAGTGATAATTATGTTATGGCTAATCCAATGCAAACTCCTCCTTCTATAGTTCCTGAATGATATTTATTACCTTTTTATGCAATATTAAGATCTATACCTAATAAATTATTAGGTGTTATTGCAATGTTAAGTGCGATATTGATGTTATTGGTAATGCCATTCACAGATTTAAGTAGATCTAGAGGTATACAATTTAGACCTCTAAGTAAAATAATATTTTATATCTTTTTAGGTAACTTTTTAATATTAATGCAATTAGGTGCTAAACATGTAGAATCACCTTTTATAGAATTTGGACAAATAAGTACTGTTATTTATTTTTCTCATTTTTTAATTGTTGTACCTTTTGTTAGTTTATTTGAAAATAGTTTAGTTGAATTAGGAACAAACCACAAGTTGGCTTAATCCTAATATTTAAGCTTTATTTTTATTAATTATGCCTTTTCAAACAAGTTCCTACCTATTGCTAGTAATAAATTATGTTACACATAGAGCATAGCGTAATAAGTATTGTATTTGTCAATATCTAGCCATAGGTCTTTTATGGGATACAATCCCGAAATATCAAGGTTTAATGATAATACTCAAAACTTTGTTGGGTCTAATACTGTTTTAAAAACAAATATAACACAATGAACAGAAAGATGATTTTTATCTTCAAATGCCAAAGATATAGGAACATTATATTTAATCTTTGCTTTGTTTTCAGGTTTACTGGGTACAGCTTTCTCCGTATTAATAAGATTAGAGTTAAGTGGACCAGGTGTTCAATATATTGCAGACAATCAATTATATAATAGTATAATTACCGCTCATGCAATATTAATGATATTCTTCATGGTTATGCCTGCTTTAATAGGAGGTTTTGGTAATTTTTTATTACCATTATTAGTAGGGGGTCCAGATATGGCCTTTCCTAGATTAAATAATATAAGTTTCTGACTATTACCACCTAGCTTATTATTATTTTTATTTGCTAGTGGTATAGAAAATGGAGCAGGTACTGGATGAACATTATACCCTCCATTAAGTGGAGTACAAAGTCATAGTGGACCAAGTGTAGATTTAGCTATATTTGCCTTACATCTATCTGGTATAAGTAGTTTATTGGGTGCAGTTAATTTTATAACTACTATACTTAATATGAGAAGTCCAGGTATAAGATTACACAAGTTAGCCTTATTTGGATGAGCTGTAGTTATTACTGCTGTATTATTATTATTATCATTACCAGTATTAGCCGGTGCAATTACAATGGTTTTAACTGATAGAAATTTTAACACTTCATTCTTTGAAGCTGCAGGGGGTGGTGATCCTATTTTATACCAACATCTTTTCTGATTCTTCGGTCATCCAGAAGTTTATATATTAATTGTACCAGGTTTCGGTATAATAAGTACTGTAGTATCAGCAAGTTCTAATAAAACTGTTTTCGGTTACTTAGGTATGGTTTATGCTATGATGTCTATTGGTGTATTAGGATTTGTTGTGTGAAGTCATCATATGTATACTGTTGGTTTAGATGTGGATACAAGAGCATATTTCACTGCTGCCACTTTAATAATCGCTGTACCTACAGGTATTAAAATATTTAGTTGATTAGCTACATGTTATGGTGGATCTATACATTTAACTCCTTCAATGTTATTTGCCTTAGGTTTCATATTTATGTTTACTATAGGAGGATTAAGTGGAGTTGTTTTAGCTAACGCTTCTCTTGATATAGCTTTCCATGATACTTACTATGTGGTAGCTCATTTCCACTACGTTTTAAGTATGGGAGCTGTTTTTGCTTTATTCAGTGCATGATATTTCTGAATACCTAAAATATTAGGTTTAGACTACAATAGAATGTTAGGGAAAGTACATTTCTGAGTATTATTCATCGGAGTTAACGTTACATTCTTCCCTCAACATTTCTTAGGTCTTCAAGGTATGCCTAGAAGAATTAGTGATTACCCTGATGCTTTTGCAGGTTGAAACTTAATAAGTAGTTTCGGTAGTATAATAAGTGTTATTGCTACATGACTATTTTTATATATAGTGTATGTACAATTGGTTGAAGGTAATTCTACAACTAGATACCCTTGATTAACACCACAATTCTATAGTGATAGTTTACAAACATTACTTAACAGAAGTTATAATTCTTTAGAATGAGCATTAAATAGCCCACCTAAACCTCATGCATTTGTAAGCTTGCCATTACAAAGTACTTGTGTACACAATTTAGCAGGTTTTGTCAAATGTGTTGAAATATAAAACATGCTAATATTATAGCCTGTAGTCATCAATGAATAGCTTTCACACAAGCTAGTTTAGTTGGAAGAGTTGTTGTTTTGTTGGATAGTAAATTAAGTTGTCATTTATATAAAACGTATTAAAATTACTAATAATATAAATATAACAATTTTAATACTAATCTATTTTTATTATTAAACTAATTAGTAAGCAATAATAAAAAACATCTGTAATCAATATATTTTAAATATGCTTAAATTAAAATGAAACTATAAAAAATAAAACTAAAAAAGGTAAAATTCGACCTCTAGAGTCTAAGTATTAAATATGTTCAATTATTACTTCTAGAAAAAACAAGTATTTTTATAAATAAATTAAATGAAACACCACACTAATAAATTAAGATCCTTTTTTAATAAATTTTTCAAAGCTTTTACATTGTCTAAGTTATTAGGAGGAATAATCACGGCTTTTGTTGTTACAAGTATAAAATACTACTTATCTGGTAGTATTTATATAGATTACTCGGATTTTTCAAATAATTTTGGTTTAGCTCTTTTAGCATGAACTTTAAATACGGGTATTATAAGTTTTTTAAACGAATATTTAGGCATAAGAGGTATTAATTTCAACATAAAAGAGTTTATGTTTGGTTTTGATACTATAAATTGTCATGAAGAGTCTCCTGCTAAACCTATAAAACCTAAACGTTTTCTTGCCATGGATATGGATGAAAATATTGATCCAAATAAACGGTTAGATAAAGGTAAAGGTATAGATAAAGGTCAAGATCAAGGTCAAGATGATTATCAAGGTTTAGATGAATATCAAAGTTTAGATGAATATCAAAGTTTAGATTCTAAAGAATTTAGTAAGAGGAAAAAGAAGCTCACTTTAAGAGAAAAGGTAGCTAAGCTTAAGGAGAGATGGCGTCCCTATGACCCTGATATAAGTATTAGAAAGTTATATCACTCATATTCAGACAGCGATAGCGAAGATTCTTCAACTTATTCTAAGAAAACCCCGTTAAAAAAAAATGTTAATACTACGGAGCCAAAAATGCCTAAACTATCATATGAAGAATGGCTGAAAACTTTAAATACTTCTCCTCCCGTTGAACCACCTATGGCAGCATGAAATAGAGTGTTTCCGGGTAAAGATCCTTCTTGTTTAATACCTAAAACAAATCCAGGCCCTGGTTTTAATGTGCCTGGAGGAGAAGTACCTATAAGGGACCCGATATGTGCAAATATCGGGTATAATTCACATATACTAAGCCAATTTAAAAAAATGGATTTAGAAACTGCTGTAGAACAAAGATATAATTATAATAGAATGGTAAGATTTAAAGATCTAGAAATAAATTATGCTAGAAATGCTTTAAATAATATGCTTTCATTACCTATATCTCAACAAGATATAAATTTAAAATCTAGAATAGAAACTGATTTATTAGAATTGCAAAAAACTAGAAATGAAGGAGTGGGAAAAATAATATTACTTACTTCTAGAATAGATTATATTGAGAGTTGTATTAAACAGCAACAACAACAAACGTAGACTTTTTTTTATTAGTTGTATATTTTTAATTATAGGTTTATGTGTATATTAATTAATTAATATACACGAGATATGTTGTAAAGGGTATTACATTTTGATTGCAGATCTTAAATTTGGGGTTCGACTCCTCCATATCTCTTGGTTATACACAATACCATAAAAATAAAAATAAATTCATTTAGATACAATTGTAGGTTATTTTTATACAATGCTTATAAAATCTTTACAAATGGTGTAGGAATCCTAAATCAGGTAAAAAGTAAAAAATATTTATGATACAAGCAGCTAAAATTATAGGAACTGGATTGGCTACTACAGGTTTAATTGGTGCCGGTGTAGGAATCGGAGTAGTTTTTGGTGCATTAATACTAGGTGTAGCTAGAAATCCTTCATTAAGAGGTCAATTATTCTCATATGCTATATTAGGTTTTGCTTTCGCAGAAGCTACAGGTTTATTTGCTCTTATGATGGCTTTCTTATTATTATACGTTGCTTAATACTAAATATAGTAAAAGTAAAATATATTAATTGTTTGTCCCTTATGCCTATTATATAATAATCTTATTAACTAACAAAAAACCTATGCCTATTAAAACAATATCTCGATTATATTGTAAAAAATATATTAAGTTTAACTTATATTGTATTTACTTTATATGTAAAGTAAATACAATTTCTTATTAGCTCAATGGTAGAGCAGGATACTTCTAATATCTAGATCCAAGTTCGAATCTTGGATAAGAGTATGTATGTAAGATTTTACTTTTTAAGTGTAAAACATTTGTAATATTTTAATATTATAAATAAGTCTAACACCTAATAATAATGAATAACTTAAATTATATAATATTATATAAGTTATTTTTAACCTAATAATTATTATGATATGTTTATACTTATATATAAGTAATTTTATATATAATATTAGATTAGATTAAATAATAATTAATATGTTTTACTCTCCAACTTTAATTTCTGTCATAGAGGTTCTTTTAGTTACTGTTCCTGTCTTATTAACTGTGGCCTATATAACTGTAGCTGAAAGGAAAACAATGGCTAGTATGCAAAGAAGATTAGGTCCAAATATAGTTGGATATTATGGTCTTTTGCAAGCATTTGCTGATGCCTTAAAACTACTTTTAAAAGAATATGTTTCACCTACACAAGCTAACTTAGGTCTATTCTTTCTTGGTCCTATAACAACTTTAATTTTTTCATTATTAGGATATCTTGTGGTACCTTATGGACCTGGTTTAGCTTTAAGTGATTTTAACCTAGGTTTACTTTATATGTTAGCAGTTTCTTCTTTATCTACATACGGTATATTATTAGCAGGATGAAGTGCTAATAGTAAATATGCCTTCTTAGGTTCGTTAAGAAGTACAGCACAACTTATAAGTTATGAATTAATATTAAGTTCTGCAATACTTATTGTTATAATGTTAACCGGTAGTTTAAACTTAACTGTAAACATAGAAGCACAAAGAGCTATATGATTTATAGTACCATTATTCCCTATATTTGTTATATTTTTGATTGGGTCTATAGCGGAAACCAATAGAGCTCCTTTTGATTTAGCTGAGGCTGAGTCAGAACTTGTTAGTGGTTTTATGACAGAACACGCTGCTGCAATTTTTGTGTTGTTTTTCCTAGCTGAATATGCTAGTATTATTTTAATTTGTATATTAACTAGTATTTTATTTTTAGGTGGTTATTTATATGATTACTTACCTTTATTTTCTTTAATGCAATATATTAATTTTGAATATTATATAAATAACTTACATAATGAGAGTTTATTTTCAGGTCCTCTAATAGAAGGATTATTATATGGTACAACTTTAGGTCTTAAATCTTGTGTTATGATTTTTGTTTTTATATGAGTTAGAGCCTCATTCCCTAGAATACGTTTTGATCAATTAATGTCTTTCTGTTGAACAATATTGTTACCTATTGTTATTGCTTTTGTTATATTAGTTCCATGTATATTATATAGTTTTGAAATAATACCTAGTAATATTTCTTTATTATAGTCTTTTTTAATTTAACATAAATAAATTTATTTATGTTAAATTATATATTACCATACAGTTTTGTATGATGTTAGTAAAGATCAGATTTTTTTTTGATCCTGAGGGAAATTAGTTTACGTAATTATGGATTGTAATGTTGCTTACTTCTTTATTAATAATACCCTTGTTAGGTATTTTTACTATATCTACTGGTATGACTTATGAACTATCTAGTGTAAATATAAAACGAATAAAAACAATAGCTTTGACTACTTCTATAGTAAACCTATTCGTTTCTGCAATAGTTTTTATATTGTTTGATTTTACAAATAATCAATTCCAATTTGTACAAGAATATCATCAAATAAATTCTTTTGATTTTTATTTAGGTTTAGATGGATTATCAATATATTTTGTCTTATTAACTACAATAATAACTCCTATTGCATTATTAAGTAATTGAAACTCAATTAACGATAATGTTAGATCATATGTAATAATTATTTTATTATTAGAAAGTTTATTATTAGCGGTTTTTTTAGTATTAGATATATTATTGTTTTATATCTTTTTCGAAAGTATATTACCTCCCTTATTTATATTAATAGGTTTATTTGGATCAAGTAACAAAGTAAGAGCTAGTTATTATCTATTTTTATATACATTATTTGGTTCATTATTTTTATTATTATCGATATTGACTATGTCTTCTATAATGGGAACTACTGATTTTGATGCTTTGTATAAAACTAATTTTAATTACTCTACGCAACTATTTTTATTTTATGGTATATTCATCGCATTTGCTGTAAAAACTCCTACTATATTTTTAAATACTTGATTATTAAAAGCTCACGTTGAATCACCTTTAGGTGGTAGTATTATATTGGCAGCTATAGTTTTAAAATTAAGTTTATATGGTATATTTAGATTAATATTACCTTTATTACCTAAAGCTTCTTTGGATTACACTTATATTATATACCTTATAGGTGTAATAACTATAATATATGCTAGTTTTAGTACTTTAAGAACCATAGATGTTAAGGAACTTATAGCTTACAGTTCTGTATCTCACGCGGCTGTCTATCTTATAGGTGTATTTAGTAATACAATACAAGGAATAGAAGGTGGTATAGCTTTAGGTTTAGCTCACGGTTTTGTTTCAAGTGGTTTATTTATTTGTGTTGGAGGTGTATTATATGATAGACTTGGAACAAGATTAATTAGTTTTTATAGAGGTATAGCTCAAATAATGCCTTTATTTTCTATTTTATTCTTTATTTTATCTTTAGGTAATTGTGGAGTTCCTCTTACATTAAATTTTGTAGGGGAATATATGTCTCTTTATGGAGTATTTGAAAGATTACCTTTATTAGGTGTATTTGCTAGCTCATCTATAGTATTCTCTGCCGCATATACTATATATATGTTTAATAGAATAGCTTTTGGAGGTTCCTTTAGAATTGCCAAAGAGACGATGTACAATATAAGTGATGTAAATAAACGAGAATTCTTTATATTATTTACATTAGTTGTATTTACTGTTATATTAGGTATATACCCTGCTCCTATTTTAGATGGTTTACATTATTCAGTTTCTTCATTAATATATAATAACTAAGTTTAACCCGCTATACTTATTTTTTTTCTTTTACCTATAAGGATTTTATCTTTTAATAGACAATAATGTATAAATAATATTTTTACGATATTATAACATTTATAATTTTTAATAAAAAAATATGCCACAATTAGTTCCTTTTTATTTTATAAATCAAGTAACATTTGCTTTTGTTTTACTTATAGTAATGATATACATGTTTTCAAAATACATATTACCTAGATTTGTTCGTTTATTTATTTCTCGTATATTTATAAGCAAATTATAATATTAGATTATTATATTATAATGCATATTTATAAATATATTAATTAATATATTTATAAAACTGTCCATATATTAATAATAATGAAAAATAATTAAATAATATGATTTTTTTATATACAAATATTACAAGTCCTTTAGACCAGTTTGAAATAAGAAACTTATTAAGCTTAGACGCTCCTTTATTAGGTAATTTACATATATCTTTAACTAATATAGGATTATATTTAACAATAGGTACTTTTTTTGTCTTAAGTTTAAACGTCTTAGCTACTAACTACAACAGAGTTGTAAGTAATAGTTGATCAATAAGTCAAGAATCTATCTATGCAACTATACACAGTATAGTAACAAATCAAATAAATCCTACAAAAGGACAAATATATTTCCCGTTTATTTATACTTTATTTATATTTATTTTAGTAAATAATTTAATTGGTATGATTCCGTACAGTTTTGCCTCAACAAGTCATTTTATTTTTACTTTCTCTCTTAGTTTTACTGTAGTATTAGGTGCAACTATTTTAGGTTTCCAAAAACATGGTTTAGAATTCTTTTCATTATTAGTGCCAGCTGGTTGTCCTTTAGCATTGTTACCTTTACTAGTTCTAATTGAATTTATTTCATATTTATCTAGAAATGTTTCTTTAGGGCTTAGATTAGGTGCTAATATTTTAAGTGGTCATATGTTATTAAATATATTAGCAGGTTTCACTTATAATATAATGACCTCAGGATTTATATTCTTCTTTTTAGGATTAATACCTTTAGCTTTTATTATAGCATTTTCAGGTTTAGAGCTAGGAATTGCTTTCATACAAGCTCAAGTATTTGTAGTTTTAACAAGTAGTTATATTAAAGATGCTTTAGATTTACATTAAATAAAATAAAAATGTAAATTTTTTTTATCTTAATTAATATAAACTTTGTCTAATATATATTAATAATATATATTATAGGGATATTTAGTGATATTAATAATTAAGTACTATAAATTATAGTATAGGAAAGTCCGGAGCTTATTAAGCATAAACACATAATAAATGAGTGTTAAGTAAAAGCTATGGTATTATACAGAGAATAGTTATAATATTTCTATAATGTAAATTATAGTTAAATATAGAGGTTTATAATATAAAACCTGTATAGTATAATCAAATCTATGCAATTTCAAGCCATGTGTTGAGCCTTAGTATAGATTAATAATTATTACAGGACCCGGCTTAATAGTATCCAAAAAAGTTATAAATTATATAAATATTAAAAAAATACAATTGTATTTTTTTAATATTTATTATATAGTAAATAGTAATGGTATGAATAAATAGTAGTTTACAACAATTATATTATTCTACCATATAATTGAGTTTGATGATGGCTCTGAATGAACGCTGTCCAAGTGCTTGACACATGCTAATCGAACGTCTAATTTAATAATAGATAACTCTTAAATTTCATTAGAAGTGGTGTACAGGTGAGTAAATGATATTTTGGCTACCTTAAAGTGGGGTTAATAAATACCCTATAGAATATCGAATACGATATTAATAAAGGAAATAAATTTTTGCTTTAAGAGGACAATAAATATTTCGGATAGGTAGTAGTTAAGGTAATGGCTTAACCAGCCTGAAATTCCGTAGTCGGGGCTGAAAGGTCGATCGATCACATTGGGTCTGAAAAAAGCCCAATACGTTTTAGTACAGCAGTGGGGAATATTGGTCAATAGCCTAACGGCTGAACCAGCAACTTGGAAGAATGTATAGCTTCGGCTAATTGTATTTGGTTTTATTAATAAATTAGCTGTTTTTAATGAAGATAATTAATTTTTATTAGAGAAAGCTTCTTATGATTTATCATAAGATATAATTTTCTCGAACAGACAAATATAAAATCGGTTTTACCGAATAAAGTTCTAGACGGATTATTGATAATGACAATTACCTGTCTATATGTCTTGACCAAATTACGTGCCAGCAGTCGCGGTAATACGTAGAAGACTAGTGTTATTCATCTTTAGTAGGTTTAAAGGGTACCTAGACGGTATAATTAGTCTTAAACAGGATACAATTATACTAGAGTTATATATAAGGAGGGGAGTATTTAAGGAGTAGAGTTGAAATTTGTTGATACCTTAAGGACTGGTAAAGGCGAAAGCAACCTTTTATCTAATAACTGACGTTGAGGGACGAAGGCTTGGGTCGCAAACAGGATTAGATACCCTAATAGTCCAAGGAGAGAATGATGAATGCCATAGGTTAGAAATATTTAGTCTATAAATGAAAATGTAAGCATTTCACCTCAAGAGTAATGTGGCAACGCAGGAACTGAAATCATTAGACCGTTTTTGAAACCAGTAGTGAAGTATGTTGTTTAATTCGTAGTTACGCGAAAAACCTTACCACAATTTGAATATTATTTTATATTACTAAAATAATACAAGCGTTGCACGGCTGTCTTCAGTTAATGTCGTGAGATATTGGTTAAGTCCATTAAATTAACGGAAACCCTTGCTTTATTTGCTATTTAAGAATAAAGCAGTTCACTTTTATATTAGATATGATAATAGGGATCAAGACAAGTCATCATGGCCTTTATATTGTGGGCGATAGACGTGCCGCATATTCCTATACAAAATGATGCGAAAACGTGAGTTTGAGCTAATCTAATAAAGTAGGATAGAACAAGGATTGTAGTCTGAAATTCGACTACATGAATAAGTAATTACTAGTAATCGTGAATCACCACGTCACGGTGGATCTAATCTCAGATTGGTACTAACTACTCGTCAGGCGCCGAAAGAAGTGTGTGCAATAAGTTTGGTTCTTGTATTTGATAATTCTAGATAACTTACTCTAGCCTTAGATATGTGGAATCTTCGTATGTGTGACTTTGATTGGTGTTAAGTCGAACTATGGTTCGTGTAGTGGAAGTTGCACGGGGTTTATTAAATTTAAAAATATAATAATATATATGTATTTGTTTCTAGTTTATCTGGAAATTATACATATAAAGGAAGGTTCCGTTTGTTGGTATGACGGGTTGAGCTGTAAACTCAATAGTTTATAACTGTCGAAGGTTCAATTCCTTCTCTTCCTATATTTTTATTACACTTTATTATTTTTTTTTTAATATTTTATATTTATTTCCTTTTGTAAAAGATATATTTAAATACTATTAGTTCTATAACACAGACATGTCATATTAATGGTTATAGATGTGTTAGTTTAATGGTAAAACCTTGTGCTACGGACACAAAGATACAGGTTCGAATCTTGTACATATTTGGTTTAAATATCGTAATTAAATTTAATATTAAATATTGATTACTGTATCCTCGTTTTGCTGAAAAATTTTTTAGTATTATTGGATAATAATAATAACTTTTTTTTTAAGCTTAGGTAATTAATATATAAATCTTTTGTATGTTAGAAAGATATTGAGGTTTAATTTAAATTTTTCTCTATGAATACGCTTTATGTTTTTAATGAAATATTTACTAATGGTTACAGAGTGGAGGCTTTAAATATTATTTCTATAATTTCAGTTATATGTGGAACACTGGTAATAATAAGCAAAAATCCTATTGTATCTGTTTTATTTTTAATTGGTTTATTTTTAAGTATATCTCTTTACTTAATATTATTAGGTCTAAATTTCATAGGTCTTTCTTATTTATTAGTTTATGTTGGTGCCGTATCCATTCTTTTTCTATTTATATTAATGTTAATTAATGTTAGAATTAGTGAACTATTAAGTAATACTAGTAATAGTATACCCTTAGCTATCCTTGTATCTATTTCATTTAATTATCCATTATATCAAGTATTACCTTATAGTATAGCTACTTTTAATGGTTATACTGTTAGTCTAAATACCGCAAATAATATGTTTTATAATAATTATAGTGATTATCTTAACAAATTTTTTATTTTTAAGGAAGCAGGTATAGATAATGGAGAAATAGGTTTTGTTACTAGCACAGTGTGAGATGGTTATTTATCAGAAACTAGCCATATAACAAGTATAGGTAATATTATGTATACAAGTTACAGTATATGACTTATATTAACATCAATAATTTTATTACTAGCGATGGTTGGTGCTATAGTAATAACTATAAAACAAAAAGATTAATAGTCTTTGGGTCAGTACCCTAATTGGTAAGGGGCTTTCTTGTCATGAAAGAAAATGTCGGTTCGATGCCGGCCTGTCCCGTATTTATATATCTTTTTATAGTAAAGGAATTAGCTCAATTGGTAGAGCGACCGTTTTACACACGGTAGGTTATGGGTTCAAATCCCCTATTCCTTATTTTTGTTTTTAATATCAAAGAAAATTAGTGATATTAGTTTAACATATGTGTAACACCATTATATACCTCAATAGGTATGTAGATCTAAATTAATTATTAAAATAATATAAATATATAATATGACAATTTCAACAAGAAGTAAATTTCAAGCTCACCCCTTCCATCTAGTTTCGCCTTCACCCTGACCTGCTTATACTTGTGTGGCACTTTTAACATTAACTCTTAGTGCAGTTTCTACTTTTCATAGTTTTAATAATGCAAACATTTTCCTATCATTAGCTCTTGTATCAGTTATTTTATCAATGTCATTCTGATGACGTGATGTTATTAGCGAAGGAACATATTTAGGAAATCATACCTTAGCTGTACAAAGAGGATTAAACATGGGATTCGCTTTATTTGTAGTATCTGAAGCATTATTCTTTTTAGCTATATTCTGAGCATTCTTTCATAGTGCATTATCACCTACTGTTGAATTAGGAGCTCAATGACCACCTATGGGTATAGAAGCAATTAATCCTTTCGAACTTCCTTTACTTAATACTGTGATTTTATTATCTTCAGGTGTTACAGTTACTTATGCTCATCATTCTTTAATAAAAGGAGCAAGAAGTGGTACATTATACGGATTATTAGTTACAGTAATATTAGCTGTAATATTTACAGTTTTCCAAGGTATAGAGTATTCTGTATCTTCATTTACTATAAGTGATGGTGCATTTGGTTCATGTTTTTATTTTGGAACAGGTTTCCACGGAATTCATGTTATGATAGGTACAGCTTTTATTGCTGTGGGTTTATGACGTGTACTTGCTTACCATTCAACTGATAATCATCATTTAGGATTAGAATCGAGTATACTTTATTGACACTTTGTAGACGTTGTTTGACTATTCCTTTTCTTATCAATATATTATTGAGGTTCTTAAGGATATAAATAATATATTTATATATATAATTAAAAAACCTTTAAATATCATTTTTATTTATGCTAATATATTGTTTATACTATTAAATTTAATCTTTGTTTTTATATTGGTTTCAATTGTTTACATTCTTTTTTTGGTATGGAGAAAATCTATAAGTAATATTTTTAGCTTTAACTCCATACGCCTTTGTAGCTCAATGGTAGAGCGGAATACTGTTAATATTTTGATAGATGTTCGATTCATCTCAAGGGCTTTTTACCTAAAAAATAAAGACTTATTTTTATAAATCTTTTAGTATGTATGTCAATTAAATTTAATTAATATTTATATGTATTTTAATTAAAATAATATAAATGTTTTTTTTAGAGACCTTAGTTCAATGGTAGAATACAAGACTTTTAATCTTCGTTATATGGGTTCGAACCCCATAGGTCTTATATAAATATAAAAACAAAGATATTACTCTCTTTAACAATATCTTTGTTGTAAATCGTATTATTATAATAAGAGCATAGTTTAATGGTAAAATATGAAGCTTCAACCTTTATTTTCTCAGTTCGAGTCTGAGTGCTCTTGAATAAGGTATATATAATAAATCATTGTTAGTATGAGTTTTATAATGTACATTATAAGTGTATTTTTGTACTTAAGTTTAATGTCATATACTTTTTATAGGTTCCTTAGCTTAATAGGTAAAGCGTATTTTTGATAAGGATATGTTCGGAGTTCAATTCTCTGAGGAATCAATAGCTACTTTATATATCGTGAATATTTGTCTATTAAATATTAAATATATTAGTAAGTAAGGTGTTTCTATAGCTATTTTTAAGAGAGTTGGCTGAGTGGTTTAAAGCGACTAGCTTGAAACTAGTTAAAACATAAAATTTTCATGGGTTCAAATCCCATACTCTCTGAACTATAATAATATTTTACTATGATATAAAACAATGACGAAAATAGTCATAAAAATATGGCGGGTTAAAGTCAAGTGGTTAGACGCTTCTTTTGGGAAGAAGATCTGTTATGTTCGAATCATAATAATCCGAAAATATAAAGTATAATTCCGTAAGGATTTTATACTTTTTTTTAATAACAAATAGTAATGTTAATGATATCTATATGATATATTTATACTGCTTTACATGTAGTATACAAAAGTATATAAAGAAACTATTAGGGATACCTAGCTATATATTAAAGAGGGATTTTTATCCAATTTGTGTTTTTAAGTTAAAGTTGACACATGTACTCTTAGAGAAATTCAGTAATAAACGAAGTGAATTGAAATATCTTATTAACTTCAGGAAAAAAAATCAAACGAGATTCTATGATTAATGTGAATGAAAATAGACCAGCCTAAATAATAAAAAATTAAGATTAAAACAATGTATCTAATTATTTAATTATTTAAAAAAGTATAACGGGCAAAACCTGTTTGAATACAAAGGGGAACCTTCCTCTAAGGCTAAATATAATATATAAGCGATAGTGAAGAGTAACCATGAGGGAAAGGTTTGAAATAGTAGTTTTATAAGCAGCTCAAATAAAAAACAAAAAAAAAGTAAGAGCGTACCTTTTGCATAATGGGTCAGCGAGTTAATATTAGATGCGAGCAGCAATGCCAAGATAAACCAATTATGAAAAAATGAATTAGTATCTAAAATTAGACCCGAAGCCTGGTGATCTTACTACAGTCAGGGTTATAAAAGCCCGAACGGGTTATCGTTGTAAAGATATCCGAAGAACTGTGGTAAGTTAGTGAAAGACAAAACTGACTAGGATAGCTGGTTTTCTGCGAAACCTATATAAGTAGGTAATTTAAGATACATCATAGCAGGTACAGAACTGTGATCTCAGGCAACTTTATTTCTATTATAAATTTTATAATAAAAATAATTTTGTATATATCGGGCAACCGTGAAGGTTTTATCGGTGAGTATTCGCACTCGGAAGGGCAATGATGAGTATTGAATAATCGGACATAGTACGATAAGGTTGTATGTCTAAAGGGAAACAGCCCAGAACAAGAGTTAAGGTTCCAAAATTATTGTTAAGTGAAATTAAGGAGGTTTCTATCTAATACGACTAGGAAATAGGCTTAGAAGCGGTCCATTTTTTGAAGATCTCGTAACAGAGCACTGGTTTAGTATATATTAATATACATTGATAGTTGCGCCGAAAATTTAACGGATCTAAACAATATACCGATACCTTGTCCATAATTATTAATAATTTATTATTATATTAATGGGGTAGCAGAACGTTGGGTAAATCTTAGACTTATTCTTTTTAAGAATTATTATTAGATAACCCAAGTGAGAATGCTGACATGAGTAACGAAAAAGGGTTTGCAGCCCTCGCCTAAAGCTTATGGATATTAATAAAGTAACGGCCTCTAAGTTTACCAACCTAAAGGATTAAACGATGAGTAAATCTTTGTTACACAGTAACAACCTTTTTAGTGAAAAAGGTTCTGGAAAAACAGTAACAGTTTATATAATAATTATTATTTCTATTATTATATAGACAAATATAACCGTACCTAAATACTAACACAAGTAAGCTAGTAGAGAATACGAAGGCGTTTGAGTGAACAATCATTAAGGAACTCGGCAAACTAACTACCGTAACTTCGGAATAAGGAGAGCCATTCCTCCTGATTAATATCAGGTAAAGAATAGGAAGCATGGAATAATGTTGTACGACTGTTTAATTAAAACAAAGCACTTTGCAGTAAGATAATAAATCAAAGTATTGAGTGTGATTTCTGCCCGATGTCGGCTGGTTAACGGATTTGCTAAGTTGACTAATATAGGCTTGGCTTTGAAGGAAACCCCGATCAATGGCGGCCTTATCCTGAGGGTCCTAAGGTAGCGGAATACCTTGGCCGTTAAATGCGGTCTTGCATGAATGATTTAACGATACAACAGCTGTCTCGATGATTGGCTCAGTGAAATTGGAATAACTGTGCAGATACAGTTTACCTCTAGTTAGACGAGAAGACCCTATG
>Ga0307515_10004907_pt1 | contig 27330 bp, 31 predicted proteins | sample 17_EM_MG_FD_194513 | JGI IMG/M metagenome (GOLD analysis project Ga0307515, IMG submission 194513) | Populus trichocarpa ectomycorrhiza microbial communities from riparian zone in the Pacific Northwest, United States - 17_EM | ecosystem: Host-associated > Plants > Roots > Unclassified | place... | reverse complement strand
CCATCTCGCCGCTTCCTCCGCGTCTTCCAACGTCTCCGCCTTTCCGTAACACAATTCCTTCCACACCTTCCGTATCTTTATTCTAATATTCATCCTAAGTATCGTCGTACCTTCTCGCGCCGTGACATGTCTGGCTTTGTTAAATCTGATTATCCTGGTTCTGGCACATCACAATGAATGCGGGATGCTGATTGGGCAACTTGCTATACTGTAAGGAATTCTTCATTAATTCCATTAATCCCATCCTGAGGATGTTCCTAATTACCAATAGATTCTAGTCATGGTTGGCAGCGATAACTTGATACTCAATGCAGTACTGAGAGAAGTCGCAGTCCTTGTACTCAATTTTGCACATTTTCCATTTGGCTGTTGCCACCCTGTTGGAGTGCCCAAACACTGCTTCCAGAAGTTGAATAAAAACAGGTTTGTCTCCCAGCCCAATCATTCCATCAGCAAAAAGTGGAAAAGGTATTCTGAGCATTCTGAGCATTGTGAAGGATTGTGAACGTCAAGTTCGCGTTTAGTCAATTTTGTCAGGTGCAGTTATACGAATCATATTGAGCGATATTGCATCCACAATATGACGGGATTTTCAAACTTGGTATAGTGTTCCAAAACAGGTATAGCCTAGTTGGATACATTTCTTAATTGATTAAAGTCAGCTACTTTTATTTTTGAAAAATGTAATGAACATAGAATACTTTGCTGAGTCATGACATGAAACTTGACATTACTATTTCAAACTAACTCAAATAGGAAATATTATTAAAGATATTCAGTTATTTGTTGATTCTAGCTGGAGGTATTCCAAATATGGTTAGTTTCATTATGATTTGTCATGAAGATATATAAACCAAAAGTTTCATAATATTACTAAGCAAGCAATAGTACGTCTATTACATATTTCATTTTTAAAGATAGACTAACTTTCAACTCTAAAACAATGTAATAGACTACGCTATACCCCTTTGGGAATACTATACCAAGTTTGAAAATCCCGCAAAGATATGAAAACAATTTTACTGAGTATATTTCTATCTAGAGTACACTGCATAATTGAGAAAAGGCGAACTTGAATTTCAAAATGCTCAGAATACTGAGAATGCCATTTCATTTTTTGCTGATGTCTGTCCTCCCAGATGTGTGGCAACATCTGTCCTAATGCCACTGCCCTCAGAGTGTTGAAGACTTACCACGTGGTCGACTATTCATCCGAAACGCTGCGAGATGAATATCAAATCACCTTCCAGAGTTGATCAATCTAGCCCCATAACTGAATTTGATCCAACGCTGGAAAGTATGCGGAGTCTAGAAGTTTCTGGCCCTTGGCATCCTGGCCCTGGGGAGCCACTGGGGCCGCTCTGGCTGTCAACGTCAGTGGATTGGCTCGCTGTGTCCTGAAACTGCAGACTCTCTCTGCCGATTCCGATGCATCCTGGGTCATCACCACTAGGTCTGCCCGTAGTTCCTCCGGGACTCCTTACTCTGTGGGTCTCCTCATAGCTTCTCCAACATGATACGCAAGACTCGGTATTCTTTTGTCGATCGTGGAATGGTAGCATATTGGAGGTAGAACGTACTGAGGTTTCTGATGTACAATCTCATTTGGTAATGTGAATATCTGTGCCAGGTGATCGCACACCCTCTGTACCATTAGAAATGGGTTGTGTGTACCTGGCCACCTGTATCATTGCCTTGTAGTAGTTGACCTGCCATTACTGCGTTTCTTTGAACCCCATACCTTGAAGTGTTAGGTGCAAGAGTTTACCTATCCATGGCTGATCGTCGAATGACACTAAGGCCACACGATCATGTTGCTCTGATTCGAGCATCGCTGTGAATCAAGAACATTTATCAGTGCCAGTCATCTGTGTCGATCTCCAAAGGGGTAGGCATCAGGGGTACTATCCCAATTCGTGGAAAACCCAGGGATATAGCAAGTCGTACTGCAGCTGCAGCTCATCCAACTATCGAAGGTGTTCCAGTGCACTTATAGCCTTCACAGTCATGAGGTCCTTCGGGATTTCAGTGGACCGATCCGTATACTCCCAAGTACCGAGTCACATTTTGTCAAAATACTGGATTGTTGATGTTGAGACCTCCCCCTGTTCTGGCTGTGACTGTCCAATCGAAATTCCATGGGGAGGGCATGATTGATTATCCCCAAATGCAAGCCTCCAATGGTGTCTGTTTAACAGCATTTGCAAAAATCAATTCGATGCTGTTGAAAGCATTGAATGGTTCAAGTTTAAAAACAAGGCAGCAAGCCCCAGCAAAATCAAAACAATTCATTTGGGACATCAGCATCATGTAAATCAGTCTGGACGCCACACCAATGGCTCCCAGACACTCCGGTCTACCTCACCAGTACATCTAAGTACCTCCAGCTGCTCCCAGGCCCTCCTGGATCTATGCAAAGTGCTCAGACACTCCGCAAGAGCATTCTCAGATACTCCGGAACTCACCTGCAGTTTTGCAGGTGCATTCCGGATGGTCAAAGATTTGAAGTCGAGGACAGTTGGATGTTGAAGAACTTGAGACCTCTCTGCAGGTATGGGGAAACCTCGGGAGCAGATGCAACCACTGCACAGCTCTGCAGGAGAACTGGTGCTGTATTCTCGCAGCAGGGATTCTTAGGGTTCCATAACCACAAGGGATTTTGTCTATCATAATCATCTTTGTTAAAGTCACAAGATTCGCTACATCACAATATGGCTTGGATTATCCATCTATGTGTTTGTATTTATATATGTATGATGAATTTGGTTGCAAACGGTACTTGGGTGTAATTGGCAGAGCACCTGACAATGCTGATTAGGAGAACATAGAGATGCACTGTGTGGCCATCATGGAGGGAACATCCGTTTCTTGCTACTACTACCATCCAGTTTGGCAAGGGGACACCAGCAGGGGGTATTTGGGGATTCAAGGATAACAAAGACGTACTGAGCGATGGGGGGGGGGGGGGGTGCAGGGGCGGATGCCAACACGGAGAAGACGGAAACGGACTGGGCAATTGTGATGGCAAGGTCTGAGACCGGAGGGTAGTGTTGCAGCGCCAGCACATCATGCGGTCAGGCAAGTGACAACCTCAAATGGACTGCTCATGAGGATCATGATCCTCACAGAGAATCTTACCACCTACACATACACCTGAGATCACTCTGACTCTGTTTGCGACCGTATCTTTACAAGTATAGTCGATTCTCCAACTTAGCCCGACGCAGGCATACGTGCCCTTACACGATTCTCGGTCTTCCAGTCACAGGATACACTTAACTCAGGGGAATTCAATTTTTCCTCATTTTTGAGAAGCATCGCATCACGCATACAATTAGCATAATCTAAGCAATCAACCACTCAATGCCACCCAAACGGACGAATAGAGTTCACCTACTCAGTGACAATGAGCGTGGGAGCACAGAGACAATGTGTGTGTTAATTGGTCGCGTCACTCCGAGTATCACCAGTCCCATCACCCCGGGATCAGTCACCCCCAGAGTGCGAGCTCACGCAGAAATTGAGTACAACTCTGATCGCAGATGCAAAATCATCACAGCTCACGAGGACCCCCTTTCCGATTCCAAGAGTGATCACAACGAAGACACCACTGAACCTAACAAGTCCGCGCACAACATTCACGAACCTGCTGCACCATCCGAGGTCAACATGGAGGAGATGCTGGAGCGACAGTACAAGATGATCGACATCCGTTTTCAACATAACACCGAACTACTAGAACGACAAGGATCATTGACCTCAGACCCGAAGGACGAGTTCTAGATGGCATGGAAAAGAGACGATTGCCGAGGCGCTCAAGAATTGGAAATCTATCTCGGCTCACTTCGATTGAATTTCTAGACTCCTAAACACCTATGTCACGATGACACTGAGAAGGTTCGGTATGCCCTGGACCACATTGGAAGCTGGGCCTACCATACTGATCGCGACATGTAAAAGACGACTATGATTGATTCATTTACCTGGCGCCAATATCTACATAGAGCAACGCACCATGCCTCTACGATATTGACCTTTTCGTCGGAGCAATACACAAGATGTACAGATATAGGCACCGCAGACTCAATGTGGCTAGGAAATCATATTACGACTTCCCGCAGGGCTACTACAACACCGACGAGATCATAGGAGCATACACCAATCGACTACAGCGGAATTGGAGGGATGCAGAGTGGGGTGAAGTGCAGTTCCATCCAATGCTGTACAATATGGTCTGGGCGGGATTGGAGGCCGACTTACTACCCAAACTCAAACCATGTACAAAGGTGAATGGGAAGTTGAACTCCATTGACAAACTTTTCGATCAAGCAGCTGATGTTGAAAGTGACCTCACCCAGTATGACTAGTAGCAACAGAAGCCACAGGGCGAGTCATTTCGTCCGGGTGGTAGTAAGTGTAACATCCGACCATCAATCTAAGGAACGAAGAACATACCTAGGAACCCATCCAGGCCCGAAAAGTGCGATAGGTCATCCGCCGGCGGGAAAGATCTACCTCCTTGATCATGGGTAACCAGGAAGATTTATGCATCAAGGAAAGACAATGCGAAATGCCTACCATGCAGCTACAATCATAGAACCTTCCAATGCCCGAAATACTCCAAGTCGAACTTCCATGATAGACCCACGCCTGGAGATGGCAAATGCAAAGACAAAGATGACAAAGGTGGCAATCGCCAAATCAAGCGCCAACAATTCTTTGACACTCAACAAGCAAATGACTAGTATACCTCGCCCGGTATCTAGCGTGGCGGGGGAGGTTTGACAAAATCGAACTGGGAATAGAGAAGTTGGGGGGGCAGGCACTAATGGCGACTTTGGATGAAGTTCAACCTCATCAAATCTCCCTAAAACCAAGAGTCATCCTGGAGAGCCTGAGGGCAGGAATGTTAGGTCTATATCTATGCAGTACAGAAACACCGGATTCAGCACACATCATTCACGAAGTCCAAATACGAGACAGAAAAGGCGAGATGCAAAGCATCTGGGCTCACATCGACTGCGGCGAAACCAGCATCCTGATCGCACCGAGGCATCTTCTGCGTCTCGAGATCTCACATGAGGTGGCACACATCACCACCTTCCGCCTCAAATGGGGGGTGATGCAACATGCAAAGGCGAGCCGGAAAACACGGAACACTGTGCAGTACATAGACTATCTCGCAAAGGTCGATGAATTAGATGTGCTAGTCGAGCCAATGCGTGCATATGATCAAGTACTTGACTTACCGTGGTTCCATAAAAACAATCCTGACATCGACCGGGCTCGCCGTCTATTGACTTCCCTGCAGTCACCAAATGCGGGTGGCGTGGAGGAAATAACACAGATAACTACGGCAGTGGCATCAAAGGTCTCAGAAACCGAGAATTATGAACTCAACTAGCAATGTCTGTGGCGCGGTCCAGACATACAGACATTGAGAGCGACCACATTCGACGATCCTCTACCTAGCTATGAAGTCATGGCAGCATTTGCCATATGGCATGGTGAATGCGCAGGGCTGCTGGTGTTGACTTTGGAAGGCATCACCTTGGACTCACCAGGTATTACAGACACAAGTGCTGAATGCGACAAGCAGGGAGCAGCGGCAGTAGTCGCGGCAGAAGTGCCCCTCCGAGGAGATGCCAGAATGACTGCTACTGGCTTGCGGAGACCTGAAAGGTGTGACTGGACAGCAGGGCATGGCTCCTGTGTGGTTGAACCGTTAACAACAAGACCTCCTGGATTACTCCTTTCTTCCATCTCTCCTTCACCTCCTGGTTCATGAACACATAAGCGATCGCAAATCGGAAGCAGAAAACAGAAGGGTAGCTACAGACGACGGGAACGTCATCCCAGCCAAGTCCTCGGAATTCCTCGATGTCTTCAGCACGTCAACAGCAGACACGCTGGCACCGCACCGCCCAATTGACCATTCGATTGACCTAGCGCTGTGGTTCAAGATACCATACACACCGATCTACAACCTCTCAGTAGTTGGACTCGGAACTCCCAAGGAATACATCGAGACGAACCTATTAAATGGCTTCAACCATCAGTCATCATTATCAGCAGCGGCACTGATATTGTTAGCGAAGAAAAAAGACGGCGGTCTATAAATATGTGTGGACTACTGGGCGCTCAATTTGGCAACAGTCAAAAACTGGTATCCTGCAACATTCATCTCGGCGATGCTCAAGTCAATGTGTGGAGACTGGATTTTCACAACGCTAGACCTCTGGAATGCTAATCACCTTATCCGAATCAAAGAAGGCGACGAATATAGAGCTATATTCCGGACAGACTACGGCCGATTGGAATACTGAGTTATGCGTTTTGGAGTATCCCACCTGCCAGCCACTGTCCATGCCGACATCGACGACTGCCTACGGGCTTACATTGATGACTTCACTGTATGCTACCTAGATGACATACTCGATTATTCGACCAACAAGATGGAGCACGAAGATCACCTAAAACAAGTCGTAGAGCGACTAGACCAGTTCGGCCTCTATTGCAATGCCGAAACTCGTAGTTTGGTGTCCCAGAGATCAGCTTCCTTGTATTCATCGTCACTTCTGATGGGATCGGCATGGAATCAGACCGCATATCCACCATCGAGGACTAGCCTACTCCCAAGTCAATCAGAAATGTTCAATTGCGTCTGGGATTCACAGACTCCTGCCGACGATTCATCCGCAAATACGCCATGATTACAGCACCAATCTCCGACTTACTGAAGAAATTGCCAGGCAAATGGGAATGGACCAGCAAGGCAGAGCTCACATTTTGGAAGCTACAGGATGCATTTACCAATGCACCAGTCCACCAGCATTTCAACCCGGAGAAGCCAATAATCCTGCAGATGGATGCAAACAGGTTCGCAATCGCCTGAATGTTCAACCAGTACGACGGCTATGGAATTCTCAGACCAGTCAACTTCTACTCACAACAATGCTGCCCTTCCAAATAGAACTACGACACGAACAATCAGGAGGTCTGAGCCATCGTGGAGACTTTGAGGCAATGGCGACACTATCTCGAGGGAGCCAATCACAAGATCCTGCTACAGTGCGACCACAAGAATCTCCAGTATTTCCAAACATCAAACGTGCTCTCCTGGAGGCAAGCGAGATGGGCTGAGATCCTTTCATCATAACACTTCATTATTCAACCCATGGAATGAAAGAACAACCCTGGAGACAGACCATCCAGACGACCTGATTATAAAGATGGCTCAGAATGACCTACTGCATGACTCTGGGCAACCCTGGCGGTCACCACCGTTGAACCATTCAGTGATCTCCTACTAGCAATTTTAGTAGCCCAGAATACCAATCTACTAGCAACTGACATGAAGAATAAGATCAGTTACACTCGCTTGTCACAAAACCGGGGGGCAAGATGGATCTAGAGCTCAAGATGCAGACAAGCAGTGGAACGTCATCGCGGGAGCTCTCACCTTCGAGGGGAGAATATACGTGCCAGAAGCACTCTGCAACCAAGTAGTAAGTCTCTTCCATGATAACCCTGAATCCGGTCAATTTGGAGCTCTTAGGACTGCTGAACTCGTATCTAGAGACATCTAGTCGCTAGGACTAGACCCCACAGCACGGAAGTACATTGCTGGCTGCGAAGTATGTCATCCCAACAAAGCTCAGTGCCACGCACAATATGGAGCTAAAATGCTGCTGCCACCACTGCACAACCCCTGTGACAGAATTGCTATGGACATCTTAATCGACCTACCGGAATCAACCAAGGCAGGTTACACCAGGATATTGGTCACAGTCGATCGAATAACTAAGATGGCGATCTACCTGCCCTGGCTCAACGATATCAACTCACTGGAACAGGCACGTATGTTCTTGGAGCACATGATCTGCAAACACGGCATACAAAACAATATCTTCACCGACGGCGGATTCCAGACTCCAGTCTGCTCCCACATGCCCACTGACCACCGACTCTTGACCGCCTTCCACCTGCAGACCATCCGCCTGACTGAGTGGCAGAACCACACCATTGAACAGTACCTCCGAGCCTTCTGCCACTGTGAGCAAGATATCTAGGCCGGACTCCTTCCCCTGGTGAAAATCACGCAGAACACCTCAGTGCATCGTTCAACGAGGATGACACCGTTCTGTGCCATGTACCATCGGAACCCTGAGATGTAGTTCAAAGCACCAAAATCATCATATCAAGAATTGGAGAACCAAGCAGACGCTACGCTCTAGGGATTGGCAGAGACGCACCGAACTCTCTGTGAAAACACCCTGGAAGCCTAGCAATGCCAGACAACGTACGCTGGTGGAAAAGAAATTAAGTTCAATGTCCAAGACAAAGTGTGGCACTCGACCAAGCATTTCCGGACAACCAGGCCATCCAAGAAGTTCGATCACAACTGGGCAGGACAGTATACTATGAGTAAATTCATCAATGGAAACGCTTAGCAGTTAGACCTGCCAAAAACGATGTGGAACCACAACATTTTCCACATGTCACAACTCGATTGGTACACACCCCCAGTCTCAGGCCAGCTATCGAATGGACCTCACCTGATGATTGTCAATGATTTGGAACACTGGGATGTTCATCGCATTTTCGACTCCAAACAGCATTATCGGACGCTTCATTATCTCATTCAATGGGCTGGATACAGATATTTCCTTAGGAGTTGGGAGCCAGTGGAAAACCTCGGGAATGCTCAGGAGCTGGTGGATGAATTCCGCAGTGGCCACCCAGGGAAGCGGCGATGGAGGAGGAAAGCGTTCATTTTGGCGTGTTTTTCATTCTATCTTTCCTGCGTTCTTGTAATTGGATACGGTCCAGGACAAATGGCCTTGGCATTGGTTTTACCACATTCAGATAACAGTCGAGTGGCCGTGGAGGTTTCTTGTGTGCCATATCCACCGGACGATTGTGGGATTTGTTTCACGTTTGTTTGTCTTGCATTTGAATGTGAATATGCTGCCCAGGAGGGTAGGTTTGCGACGCCGGCACGTCATGCGGCCGGGTAAGCGACAACCTTAAATGGACTGGTTGTGAAGATCATGATGCTTACAGAGAATCTTACCACCTACACATACACGTGCGATCACCCTGAACCCATTTGCAACCATATCCCTACAACTAGAATCTATCCTCTAACCTAGCCGGACGCTGGCATACGTGCCCTGACAGCAATGGGGAGTACATATTTGGGACACTCCGGAGTAGATAGACATTGTTGCATTAAAGGAAATGCACAGGCAGTCGGAGATCCACAGAGTCTGTGGGGTTTCTCAGGGCTGCAAACCCCTTGGCATCTTCTCACACTTTTCCAACACTCATCGAGCCATAACCCCTCTTTCTCACAATTTCTCTGCAGATGCTGTGGGTGCTGCACAATTTGTCAACACCATGTTCATGTGATTTGAGATATACTTTGAGGTTATATCAAGCAAGTTTGGAGATGCACTTGGAGGCCAAGATGGAGTCAATACAGAGTTGCACTTGGAGGCCATAATTGAGCGAGTTTGGAGATGTCTTTGGAGGCCATGAATATGCAAACTTGGAGGCCATGGTCGTGGAGGTTTGCAGATGCTCATGAAGGCCGAGATCGAGTGAACTCAGTGGTACAGTTGGAGGCCGAGATCTGGTGAACTCAGAGATTCACTCGCTGGCCATAAACCAGAGGGTTTGGACATGCATTTCGAGGCCATGATCTTTCGAACTTGGCGGAGGTAATTGCATGAGTGTGGTGATCCATTTGGAAGCCCTGATCAATTGAGTTTGGTAGAGTACTTGGAGGAGGTCAATCTGGAGGCGATGGATGGGGACGCGGTCTATGTGGTGGAGGTTGATCTCAAGATGGTCAATCGGGAGGCAGTCGATGTGGAGGAAATCAATATGCTGCCGGTCAATCAGGAGCTGTGTAATCTGGGATCGGTCAATCTGTGGGGGGTCAATTGGGAGGCGGTCCATCTGAAGGCAGTCATTCTGAAGGCAGTCAATCTGGAGGGGATCAAACTGCAGGTAGTCAATCTGGATGCGGTTGATCTGGAAGTGTTTGATTTGCAGGTGGTAGATTGGGAAAGAGGCACAATGGGAGCTGAGACTCGATTCATTGGCTCACTCTTAATTGTGGGAATCTAGAGAATTCAGTATAACAACATCTGCCTAGATATGAGTGATGAGATACTGGCTGGGAGGAAGGGACAGTTGATCTTCGGATGTTGCAATACTTGGTGTATGCTGTACCTGGCGTAAACTCATGATGACGACAGGGAGAAATAGAGAGAGATGACCTCACTTTGTGTACTTAGGTGACAGTAGAGTTGAGTACAACACAGAGAGAGATGAAAAGAGATGGGAAATCATCAGGAGAAAGTGGGACTTAGGAGAATTTCATGTGCGAGTCAACATCCCAATCCCGAATACACTGATATGACCCCTGATCCCGCCGGTGATAACCCCGATCCAACATATTCCAATTCCAATCAGGCAAGTCATACCGCTGATTTTCCAGATTCGCTTGTCTCCTTCATATCATTCACATCTTCGTCCCCCATTTCTGTTTCTTATCCTAAACTTTACCATCATTGCAGCAATCAAGCTTAAGTCATCCCTCTCTATCTCTCCAGGCCATGATCATGAGATAATACTGAGTACTACAGCATCCACCCCAGATTGGCTGTTTTCTGTTCATTCTCATGATTACGAGTTAACCTCTGAATGTAGCTTAAGCTTCTGGCATGGCTCCCTGCAAGATTGACCGCCACCAACCACCTTCTCATGATGGCTCAAAGGTGAAGTCACCTCGTCACAACCTGAAGGTTGTGAGATACCAAAATGACGAATAGATTCCCAGCAACTAGCGCGCCTCCCATCGACCCCCTGCAAGTACTCTTCCAATCTCGATTCGATCATGGCCTTCAAGTACATCCCCAAACCCACTCCATCACGGCTTTGGAGTGCATCTTTATGATCAGTCGTTCACAGCCTAGCGGTGTATCTGCAAAATCGCTCATTGATGACCCCAAAGATCACTTGATGAAGGTCTTGCCAACTGTATCTCCAAACTTGGTCGATCATGGCCTCGGAGGGCATATCTAAGTTCACTTGATCACAGCCTCCAAATGTGTCTTCAACACGACTGACACAGCACCGCAGAGTGCATTGCTGATTTCACCCAATCATGGCCTTTGAGTCTATCTCCATTCTCGATCAATCATGGCATCTGAGTGCATGTCCAAGTTCACTCAATTATGGCCACTAATTGTATCTCCTAACTAGTTTAATTATGTCCTCCATGTTCCCACTATCATGGGCTATCCAAGTGCATCTCCAAATGCACTTGATCAAGGCATGGGAGGGTATCTCAGAGATCACATGATCATCGTCATCTCCAGGCACACATTGAAATGCTCCAAAGCACCACATGCAGCCTGTCCAGATATACCGTGTGTAGATGGGCAGCTATATAGATACATAGACACATAGATACATAGATACACAGATGAGAATACATACTGAATACATGAGTTTGAAAAATAGTTGAATGATAAGTAGTAGCTATGATTCCCAGGCACACCAGCAACGTTCCCAAAGAAGATGTTATTTTTCCCAGACTGCTGTAAAGTGATTTGTGGTGCTCCCAGGTTTGTTGCTGGCTCTCCGAGGTGTTTGCAGGCTTGTGGTTGGCACTCCTGGACGTGTGGTTGGCACTTCCAGGCTGGTGGCCTGCACTCCCAGACTTGTCGTCGGCACTTCCAGGCTTGTCCCTGGCAGTCCCAGTTGCTCCCCTTGCTGTCACCAGACCTCCTATATGCACCCAGATTTTTCACCGGAGCTCTGTGGTGCGGCTGAAGGCCACTTCCCACCACCACTACTCGACATTCTCAGGCCATCCCTGCATCACCCGATGTTTCCACCCTTCCATAACACCAATTCCTTCATACTATCGCTTAAAACCCTGAACCATAACAGAGTGGTCCAATGAGTCCTTACAGACAGGAAGCAGTTGAAAGGCTGCCTGGAGTTCGAAAAATTGTTCTAGAACACCTCCAAAATATCAATTACAGACATGGCAATATGGACAATGGTGGAGTCACCATATCCGGAGGGAAATCCATCAGGTCCAGGACCAGTGTAAAACTAGACATGGGTGTCTGTGGTGAGGCGAGAAAGTGGCTGCAAGCATCAAGGGATATGAAGGGGTAGCAGTGGCCCTGCTGCGAGAACTGTACCGAGTGGAATGCAGATTCAGGGATCTGCTGATAGTGTCGAATATGGATCCCCAAGTATGCATTTGTTGGAGGCTAACTGTTCAGATGTTTGCAGATGGACATCGAGGTTTGATGGGAGTCTGGGCAAACAACAGCTATGATGATCATGAATGAAGTGGTCTGCAAATCTCCGGTGTTGAAGATGTTAGACATTTGTGATGGCAACCTGCGAATAGTCATGAGAGTTGACACCAGGTCAGAAGGGTGGGTGGGTGATCTTACAGCAAGCAGACACAAATAAGACCGGCACCCTTGTGGTATGAGAGCGAACATTGGAACAAAGCAGAGAAGAGATATGATCCAGGGAAACATCAGTGGCATGGACTGAGAATGGCACTTATGAGAATTTGAATGTATGAATATGGGATCAGATGCCTCATGGGGACCCATGGTAACACACTAGTACCTCGACTTGATTTTACCTCCAATGTCCAGGTAGGCGCACAAGTCATCCACTGGATTATGCAGACATGACAGTTTGATTTCAACATGAAACACATTCCAGGGAGGATGAATGGAGGTCCTGATGGCTTCACACCCAAGCCCTAAGTGGAAAGCGAGCCTGAGAAGGAAGAGGAGGATGATATAGAGGAATCAATTGAAGCAAGGTTACAGTGAATAAAGGAGGAATATGGGCCAGAGAGACAGAGCAGGAGGAAAGCATATGTCCCATTTGTTGGGCTAAGTCAGGTGGTGGAATACACAGGGAGATGAAAGGGGATATGCAAATTTCTGGGGAACCGGAGGCAGTCTGAATGAAAAACTCCCAACGAAATGGCCCTATTTTCTTTGGAAGCAAAAGATTACCTTCTATCAGACGGAGTACTCAACCACAGCTGGACATCCGACGATTGGCCAGCAAACGTATTGATGAGCATCAACATAGGATGGTGAGAAATGGAAGCTGCCTACGAACTGAGTGAGCACTGTGGAAGGAAAGACATGTTACAAAAGGTAGTGCAGTGGTAGTGGTGACCTAGCATGTAAGTCGACATAATAGATTACACAAAATCTTGTGACAGGCGCCAGATGCGAGCGCCACTATCGTTGGACGAACCCCCGAAGAGCCTAACCATTGATCACTGATAGCAGTGAATTGGAATTGTCATTTTGTATGTGCCTAAATCGGCAGATGGTTACCACTTTCTTGTGACTACCAGTGATTATCTCAGTGAGAGGGCAGAGGCATGACCACTAAAACAGGGTGCATTGGAGAAGATGGCTGAGTTCTTCAATGATGATAGAATTTGTCCTTTTGGAACACAGCAAAGTGTGGTAGTACTAGGAGGAGTAGCAAACAAAATGTGGACAAACCTGCTCGTTTAATGGTACAATATCTGAAAGTTTGTCATAACCCTGCACCATACCACCTCTCTTGAAGTAATGGAATGTGAACACAGACTGATGGCAGATTCACGTTCAAACTCAGGGCCTGCTCTGACAAACCAAAAGAGATGTGTATTGAACTCCAACCAACCATCACGGCTTGGGTTATGAGTAATCGTAGAGGGAACGGAATTAGTGTTAGCAAATGGCGGAGACATTGGGAGACCCAGATGTGGTACAGAATTGTTCTGGAATGGTGGCAGGATTATTCAATATGATAAGAAAATGGTCTGAGGTGTTGTGACATTGGATGATGTGGTGTGGTGATATTGATAAGAGTTGTGTTGGTGGTGAGTGAGATGATAGAGGAAGATTCAGATGGTACATTGGAGCATGAAGAATGATTCGAGAGTGGCCGATGCATTGTATAATAAGAGAGGTTGTTTGGTTTTGCAGGATATCGTTCTCTTCTCTCTTTACTTGGTCTCTTGTATAGGTAAGCAACAGAAGCCTGGGAAACAGCTGCAACATTGGACTTGTCTTGATTCGTCAGTACAAACATCGAGTGTGCTTTTGTCTTGATTACTATATCACATTACTCTTTCCAATATCACCTACACCCAACACCACCTGTTACACCAGAATGAGTCCCTACAATTGGTATCTGATATTGAATGTGCCTATACCACTCAACAGGGTGTAAGTATTGTTCCAAACCTTGCTTTGCATCCTGTTGGGTTGATTTGGCACGCGAAAACAATTGGATCCATATTTGGGACGATGGTGTCGACATTCAGAGACAGCTAGACAGATTTGATATCCGGGAAAACCCAGATAGAACACCTTAATTGAATGCAAAAGTATGACAATAAATCCACTTCCCAAATGAAATGGTTTGGTCTAGCTGGAACCGCATGGCTTGTATTACAACATGAACCTCAAAATGCTCATGATAGTATTGAAATACTTTCGGCAGCAATTATTGAGCATAAAACCTTGGAAGCCTACTTTTGGGAACAACGAACTGTTCCTTCCCCATGGAATCTTCACTGGACAGAGGCAGCCAGAGAGGGCGGAAGCATAGATATTAGCAATCCAGTCTTTTGACAACCATGGACCAGACACTTCAGAGCACACTGCTAGTTTCACTGCAACTCTGAGGAACCTTGTGACTGTGATAGTCATAACTGCCCAGGAACATACTCGACAGAAGGACATGCAGCAGCAGCAACAACAACTGCTCCGTCGTTGGGATTTCTGCTGATTGTGGTAGTACCCCCAACTCCCACACCCTCCACAATTGAGACATACAATTGGCACTGGTAGATGTGCTTGATCTGCTGCAATGTCCAGATCAGAACAACATGGCCAAGTGGCCCCAGTGTCAACAGAAGACCCGCCTCTCATTGGAGAACACCTGAACCCAACAGTAGGCAGCATCGGATTCGAGGAGATGCAGGAACGACTTGGGCAATGGCTGCCCTGTGTTGTTACAGGTGGCCAGGTACACAGAACCCATAGAGACTGTACAGAGGGTGTGTGATCACCCAGTACAGATAATCATATCACAGAAGGAGATCACAGACATGACGGCTTAACACGACCTACTGCTGATATGCTACCACCCAATGAGAGATGAGATGATTTGGAGCCTCGAGCGTGCCCTCGCCACAGCCGGCGGACCGCCTACATCAGGAGGAACCTCGGAGTAGTTACAAGCAAATCTAGCCGCAATGACCCAGGATGCAGGAGAAACTGGAGAGAGGGTGAGGAATGTATGGACACAGCCAGCCAATGCCCTCACCCTGGCGCCGAGGGTGGCTCCGGCTGCCCCTCCGGGCCAGGAAGTCAATGGCCAGAAATTCCCAGAATCCCCAGACTTTTCAACCTCAGATAGCACTAAACTGAGAGGCTGAATTGCTCAACTTCACGTGGTCATTCCACACAAGACCGGAAGCCTTCCCAACACACATTCACAGATGTGGTACATATTTCACCCCCGGATGGGAGTGGCCACACACCAAATCTTGCCAAAGGTGTGGCAGGATGGGGAGATGGGGCGTGCAGACCTACCAGCATTTATACAACACCTGAAAGTAGCTTTCGGGGACCCTGACAGGGTGGCCACAGCTCCAAGGTTAATCCACGTGATTGAACCGGAGAACAGTGAGTACTCCCAGTATTTTGCGGAGTACCAAGTTATTGTTGCGGATCTCGACTGGAACCCTTAGAATGTGGAGAATTCCCTGAGAATGGAAGTATCAAAAGGAAGGAAGAATTCTTTCCAATATAATGACATTTGGGAGGAGCTTCCTGAATTTGTAGCCATGCGGCAGTAGCTGATCAGTCAGATTCAGCATTGTAAGGCTGAGAACGCCACACAGACAACAGGACGGGGGATAGGTTTCACCTCTACCCCCAAACCCCGAACATTTTGGAAAGATCCTCCTACAGCCCCAGCCGGAACAGTTGCTGGATATACGGGATCAGCAGGTATAGATCACAGAGCAGGCATGCGAAGGATTGCAGCAGTGGAAAGGGCAAAAAGGTTTGCCAATGGAACATGGTTATACTATGGTGGGTTTGTCCAAAGAGTGGCAGAATGTGCTGGGAGAAAAAAGGCTCAGATGTTCAAGGTAGCTGGAGCAGAGGTTCAGACAGTTGGGACCTGTAATGGCTCCAAGAGATAGGGAAAAGTTTAGGTCAGGCAGAGAAAGAAGGATCTGACGTTGAGAGGAAAAATTTTGTATTAAAGGGTTTAAAATGCATCAGAATTTCATGTCTGTCAGTTAGGAAGATGAAGGTTTGGAAAGCATCAATGGAAGGAACTCATTTAGTGATAACCTGTACATTGACCATGAATGACAAACAGATATCTACACCCGGGCGGATCGATTGCAGATCTACAGGCGTAGCATTCACAGATCAAGATTTTGCTTGCCACCACCTGATACAGCTCTGAGAGCGTTAGGAATAACATCGAGTTGAGATCATCGATGGAAAACGTATTGAATCAAGGAATATGTCGGGTCTTGCCAAAGTAGGGATGACAATTACGGATCGTAAGGAACAATTACCACCGTGTGGTACAAAGAAACCACATCATCTTACAATTCGATGGATTCCCCAGCTACGTCTATGTGACGTTGTGATGCAAATTGCATCAAATACAGTCACATATGTGTCACAGTATCGCACCACACGTTGTTATGATACACCAGTTACAGTTCATGGAGTGACAGAGGAACCCTCTGAACTGATTTACACATTGGAAGGAAGAAACATTTGTACCACTAATCTGACCACAACGACCATTCCAAAGGAATGTCATTATGCTCAATGGATCTGCATTTTTCCAACCTGTGAACACGGGGAAGGTAACAATTTTTGAAGCTTCCATTTATAACATCAATATGACTGTCAACTCAAAAGACCTGAAAGAACAACCCATGGAAAAGATTCTTCCCAAACAGTATCCTGAGTCATTCCGATTGCTTAGTAAGGTTATGACTCACCGGCTTGCCACACATCACCCTGGTATCCTTCATGAGATACAATCAACAGATGGCAAATTGCCAAGTTGGGGACCATTGCATTCAATGTCAAACGCAGAATTGATTGTCCTCAAGGAATAGTTCTATGAAACTATGTCAACAGGTTTTATTTGACAATCAGCATCACCAGTTGCAGCAGCTGTTCTGTTTGCACAGAAGCCTGATTGGGGACTCCAATTTTGTATTGATTATAGAGATAATAACATCAAAACTGACCAAAATCGGTACCCTCTCCCTCTAATATGAGAAGCACTAAACCTCCTCGGAGAAGGTAGGATATAAATGGACGCTGCTGTGCGAGGGGCATTTGATTTTTTATGGGTTGAGATATAGAATGAAGGTAAGTTGAGATTCTGGACTCGGTATGGGTTATTTGGACCTACGGATATGCAATTCAGGATATCAATTGCCTCTGCTGATTTCCAAGTGTATATTAAGAGTGGTATTCGAGAACCGTTTCATAGTTGTGCATTGGCCTATTCGGATGACATTTTGATATATGGTTATACTGAAGAGGAACATGTGCAACATGTTAAATGGGTAATACAACATCTTCTGGATGCTGGGCTATATTTGAAACTGGAAAAGTGCGAATTACATAAGCTCACAATGAAATAAATAGGTTTGATTATACCAGCAAAAGGAATTTCGATGGATTAGAATGAAGTGGAACCCATGTGGAATTGAAGTGGGGACAAGAAGACACCAAATGAAAGGCTAAACAATATGTTTGAAGTACAACAGTTCCTTGGGTTTTACAATTATTATTGGAGGTTTATCCTTAAGTTATCTGAGAACGCGGAACCCCTAATGTGACTCACCAAACAAGATGATCCTGTTAGATGTCAATCGAAACAACAGCTGGCTTTCAAGTCAATGATAACAGCGTGCACAATGGCACCTATTCTCCGACATTTTGAACATGGTAGCGAGGTTATTATAGAGTCAGGTTCCTCAGATTATGTCTCACTTAGGTTGTTGTCGCAGCACGATGATGATGTAGAGTTACAACCTGTGGGAAATCTTTCCAAGACACACTCACTTGCAAAATGCAATTATGATATATATGACAAGGAACTGCTGGTGATGATTATAGCTCTCGAGTTGTGGAGGCCAGATTGTGAGGGGGCTTCACACCTCCTCCATTTGTTAATGGATCATACGAATCATGAGTAGTTTATGCTGAAGAAATTGCTACATCGAAGTCAAGCAAGGTTGTCTCTGTCTGTATTTGGTTCTGATTGCAACATCATTTACGGACCAAGGAAATCGAACGGCAAAGTGGATGTGTTGATGAGGAGGCGAGGAGACCTCCCTGACAGGTGGGATGAAAGATTAATCAATATGGAACTGGTGGTTCTGGAGCCAGAGAACCTACCAGACCAATTGGGTCTGTTGGCGGATGTCCCACCCGCTCAGGGCCATCTTCCTATCTCCTATCTTTTGATCGAAGTTACTTTAATTGACGCACTAACCGGGAAGATACTGGAGGGAATTTGAACAATACAGAAGTCGAATGAAGTTACAATTGGGCAATGTAGGGAGGAGAAAGGACCAATACGGTATACAGGGAAGCTATATGTACGAGTTAACACTACCTTGCGCTTACGATTGATTCATGATCATCACGACACTGTACTGGCAGCACATCATGGATAAGCAACGACATTTGATATCCTTAACTAGGAATATTATTGGAAAACAATGTGAAAGGACGTCAACCGATGCATCAGGAATTACCATGGTTGTCAATGAAGCTGGAGCTCACAACACTTGACCTTTGGAGCCCTCCAACCATTGCCAGTACCATAGACACCCAGAGGAGATATTTCGATGAATTATGTGGTGGGGTTACCAGAGCCTGAGGTGTTCGATACAATCTGAGTGGTAGCGGATATTCTCTCGATAAAGTGGGATTTCATCCCTTCTGATACAATAATGGATGCCCTTGGGTTTGCCCAGTTGTTTGTAAAAGAGATGGCACGTCTACATGGACTCCGAGCATTAATTGTTTCGGATCGGGGATCTCAATTTGCATTAACATATTGTGGCCAGATATGCAACTGCTAGGGGATGGAATGGAAGATGTCACTAGGCTTTCACCCGAAGACAGTTGGTCAGACAGAATGGATGAATGTGAGTATTGGACTGTACTTGCAGGCGTTTGTTAACCACCAGCAGGATGATTGGGTAAAGTGGCTTCCAATGGATCAGTTCCATGCAAATAATGGAGCATTAGAAACAATGCAGTGCACATGCATCTTTGCCATTCAGGGTACGGAAACCCGGATGACAGTTATGCATAATCCAAAACCAGGTCCGGACCACTGGCTTTTGGATGCTGATCTTGTTGCAGTCACCCAGCAACGAATTGAAAACCACTTCTGGGTGGAGATGAGATGAAGCCAGGAACTACAGGAGGAGGGAGCAATCCGAGTTTGGACTCCGGCGCTGAACATACAGGAGGAATCTCCAGTACAATTGGATGCTCAACATATTCAAATGACACAATGTACGTGAACATTGGATTGGAAGTGGTTGAGAGCGTTATGGTAAGTTGCCAAATATCCCTATACGCTCCCGAACTGGATCTCCCTGCAATAGTGCAAATTCATCAGGTACAAGTAGTATCACTCCTAGACCTTATGGTGGATACACCTCTTGTGGGGCAACGGACAAGCCCCTACCACCAGTGGAGGTTGATGGCGAAGACAAATACCAGGTTTCGGGTGTCAAGGATAGTCGAGTGTAGTTGAAGCAGCTACAATATGTCGTTCAGTGGATAGAATATGATTCCCTAACATGGGAACCAGTGAAGTTTCACATGGCCTGCAGGCAGTGGATCAGTTTCATCAGCATTATCCAGAGAAGCCAGGATCATGGGAAAAAGTCCTCGGGGGACCTAGCACCTATGGGTCGGATACTGTCACGGCTCAGGTCATTAGTAATGGTACAGGGAAAGGAATTATTGTTACGGAAAGGGGGAGACATTGGGAGACATGGAAGTTGTATGGAATTGTTGTGGAATGGTGGAGGTAATTTTGATATGATACGAAAGTGGTCTGATGTGTTGCAATGTCGGATATTGTGGCATAGTTGTATCAACCAGAGTTGTGTTGGTGGTGTGCAAGATCGTGAAGGAGGATTCAGATGTTACATTGGAGTATGAGGAATGATTCAAGGGACGCAGATGAATTGTACATCCAGAGAGGTTGTTTGGCATTGGAGGGTTTCTCTGACTGCTCTCTTGACTCATTCTCATTTCTAGAAAGGCAACAGATGACTTTGAAACAGCATCAACTTTTGTCTGGTCTTGATTCATCCACATGAACCTGAAGAATGCTTTGGTCTTGATTACCAGATCACATTATTGTTTCCAATATCACCTCCACCTGACCCTGCCCATTACACCAACTGTGCTTTGGGGTGAGAGGATCACAGTCAGAGGTACAACAGGTTCTTGACCCTTTCCCCATATGGTTGGTCAGAACATAGTGGTTCTGATGGAACTGGTAATCATAAAATGAAATATCGCCAACTGGAACCAAAGAATTGACGGTAAAGCTTCACTGCTGGCGGCTCAAGCCTGGCAGCAGGGATGATGGCGAGATGATATCAATGCTGCCATACAGAATCAAACCGAGTCAACAGAGGCCATCAAATGTTACTTCGAATAAGGAGTCAGCCGCCAAGCAGCAGATCTCTAAATTCGCAACTTGTTCCTTGTGCATAAAATCAACCGAGAGCAGTCCAACAGCATGAAAGTAGATGCTATGAGGCGAGGACCCTACGACCTGACAAATATTGCCCAGAGCGTGGGGACTCATTCACTGGCAGAACTAGATGCGGCATTGCTCACAGGCTGGATGTATAATATTATACACAAGATGTTCTTCACTTGCAATGCAGCCATACAGAATGCTTGAGAAATTGGTATGCCTAACACTACACAATGGGAGGAGTCAGACAAATTTCAGGAACCAGAGGCAGCCACTGAAGCAGGATGGAAATTCATAGAAGCAAGAAGGATATATTTCGGAAAGAGAAAAGACTGGAAGACATGACCATGGGTACAGTTGGAAGATACGGCGGGTTATAAGAGGCTTGAGGATTGCTGAAATGCTACACATCATGGGCCGGCAGGCCTCCTGTCCGACCAACGATGGAAGAGACAGGGTGGGGGGAGAGTTGAAGAGGGACAAAGAGAGGAACACAATTGCATGAACCGTAATGACAAGAGTTGTGGATACTGAAACCATGCAATTGAGTTGACTCAGGAGGCAAAGGGACGATATCAAAAACACCTATTGATGTGAATTTGCGAAATGGTAAGGGAAGAAATGTTCATATTGGCTGTGTTGCTGCTGCATTATACAACAAATTTCTACCATTCGCCCCAACCTTGACGTAACCACGAGGTAAGGGAGCTGATGACTATCACAGGAGTGCCTACAACACTGACCACTGAAATCACGAATGACGCGCTGCATCTGCACAACTGCCGGGTACAAGCACCGTAATTGGAGTGGAAGTAGCAAAGATGTTGTGGAGAGATATGGGAAGAGCTTAGTAGGGTAAGTATGAAACACATAGAGCCTGGAAGAATATGGAAATGGCACAAATCCCCCCTGCTACATTCCGAAAGGAAGACAGTCACCATACAACACCATTCATCTCCCTCTATGCACCGATGTCTGCGCCCATTATCCCCTTTCGCACCAGAGCCCCCAACCAATGACCAACTTGACATTAATATCAATGCCTCACAGTGCAGCATCACTCAGCAATGCGATGGATTTCAAAGTGTCTTGAACCACTACCACCGTCACAACAAGCCTGGACTACACCACTCGGACTGCCACCTCCTCTGCAGTCTCCACCCCTTAAGCCACGACTAGTATAGGCACCACTACTGCACTCACCACCACCACAGCCACCACTACCACAGCCACCACCACCCCAGCCAAAACCACCAGGGTTAATACATATGAGTTGTCCTCTGATATCTCAGCTATGGGTAGAAATTCCTCACCTGCATCCCTCTCAATGGTAGCAATATCACGATCCTACTGGGATATCGTCTCCAATCGACCTGTCAAATAGCTCTATGAAGGTGTGGAGATTCCCACATGGGAGCTTCTCCAGCAAGGCAAAGTGAATTTCATCCTTGAGATCCATGATCTCTTTAGCAACATAATGACTGCTGACAACACCCAGGTACTATGGCTATCAGAATGTGTTGAAAGGAAACTAGAGTGGAAGAAGTGGACATATGAGGTACAATGACTTATTCACAGCTCTTGATATCTCCGGCAGGGTCAGTGAGATCATCAAGCAGCACCACTCCGGACAGCAGAGGAAGACACAAGCAATGAAGAAGCCGGGAGAAATCTATCAACACTATCCCAAAATCCACGAATTTCTTTGCCATGACACCCCATGTGAGAAGTGGTTAAAATTAACAATGATTGCCAGATGACCTCCTGAAATTCCGACATAGCCAAGCGATGCCACTATGGTGCAAATGTCATCAACCTCACTAAGCTCAACCAGAATGTGAAAGCCAAAATGTGGTATACTCCCAAAGACTTTCAGGATGTTCAAAAGTAGTTTGATAATGGCTGCCCATGGCTGGAAGAAGGAAATGACTACAAGGTTATGGGCCTGAAATGGTACTGGGAGTTGCTACAGTGACCGAGTTAGTACTTTGTCATGGATTACCGCAATCACATCAATCGACTGCATAGCATCTCACCATCAGCACCATCTGCGAACCATTTGGTACCCATACTGCCTCCATCCCCAGCTAAGAGCACACTGCATCCAGCACTAACCTCACCAATCAAAGAAATGTGAATGGAACTGGTAAGGATGGGTGTAACATTCGTGGGCTGTTGAGGGATCTGGCTAAGGATGGGTCTGGGGCAAGAGCCAGTACACCCACCGAGAAAGCGGCCGGTTCGATGCTGCCAGTTCCCTCTCGGAAAGATGTTGGTATGATCCCACCAGCTTCTGCCAAAAGAGAGGCTAGTTGGATCTCACCATCTCTGACCAGAACAGAGGCGATTATGTTCCCAGACATCACTACTGATCCTACGCAGCAAGGTACCCCACAGCCCTACTGGCCTGCTACTCTCAGCAGCAAAAGTGGCAGTTCCATTGATGACACTGAGGTTGAAGAATCGATGAGAGAGTTCCAGGATTGGCTATGCATCGTCTTGGACAGCAAGAGAATGTTAGACGACGAAATGAATGTGTTGGTACACCACCTCAGCATAACAGTGCACACAGCCATACCCATCTTCCAACAAGCCGGAAACAAGAACCCTGAGTTGTGTGTAGCAGCACAGGCATACATCACAGTGGCTGTATATGCAATGCATGAGATGATATTTTCATTCAATACTCAGCCTGCCAACATCATGTTCTCTGGAAGAGGCAAGTGGAAGAACATGGCAGATATGGAGGATGGCAGGAACAATCAGGTGCCCAAGGAGTAAGAGCCTATATGTTTTTCCTTTTGGTTCATGGTTTTCCTTTTGGTCAATGGTTTTCATTTCGGTTTAAGGTTTTTCTCGAGGTTTATGGTTTTCCTTTGAGTTGATGTTATATGTATGTACTTTCGGGTCTGGGTATATGGTTATATGGGATGATCGAGGAGTGGTGTGGTTCGGACTAAGGGCCCAGAAGGAGTTTTGGCGGGAAAATCCATTCCTTACCACCACAGCCACACTTTGCAAGGGGGTGCTGGAGGGGGGCATTCGGGAATACAGGGATAATTGTGATTGACTGAGCAATCGCAGGTAAATATTTGGGAGACTCCACAGTACATAGACATTATCTCATCATACAACACAATACTACTCACTCTAGTATTCTCAGCACTTGGTCTCACCCACTCCTTCCGCGATTCCATAGATCAATACTGATTGTATGGTTTCCCACAGCCAGCTACCCTGTGATGTTCTCTCACCCTCTTTCTACATGCCTCGAGCTTTGACCAATCTTGGTCATGAATACCTTTTCGATACCACTAGAGGTCCAGTGGAATGTTGAAAATATGCTCTTTACCTGCCAGCTCTGCCATTTCAACAGACAGGCCACCTCCTGATTGTCAAAGACATAGACATTGGTATCATCTGGTGTGCCGCATTCTGTTGAAATTCATTGTCTTCAGTCCAGATAGAATGCATTGAACTCTTTACTGCAGAATACAATGCCTCTGTACGAAACATTTCCAGCATTGAATCATTCTTCGGACATTCCGGGGCTGCTGAGAATTGCCACATTGTCTTTTAAAACCAATTATAGATGGAACAGAATCCTGGTAGTGATGTAACTCCCAGCTTAAACCCAATTTTAGCATTCATTGCTATTTGCCAGCCAGAACTGTTTAACACATTGGACTGTGGAGACTCAACTGTAATTATACAACTTCGAGAAAAGTTGAAAGTTGGCAATTGCTTGATGGTTTGTCTCTGGATGTTAAGACATGCCAATACGAAACATGGTGGATATTGCATCGGTTTTCCAGCATGTCAGTACTGGTTTTCAGATCCTCATGGGTGAGCTTAGTATTTTCTGCATCAAATAGGTTTAGAAGTTGGAAATTTGTTCCATGTCATCTCGTCGATGAAACTGTGATATAATTCTGCCACTGCAGACAGTGTAACCACCAGAATTGATTCAAGGGCTGAAGTATATGCTGGATACCCCAGAGGTAAAGTTTTCTGAGTCTTGCCATGGCAGTAGGGCACTGAACTCTGGATCTACAATGGATGCCATATTCATTCTTTACAGATAATGCCAGGTTAGTCATTCTGAAACATATTCACACATTTGTCAATGGTATTCCCCCACAATATTGTCAGTAGCAACCTTACAACAACAATCTTTGTGAACAATTTATGTATCGTAGCTGTTGCTACTGAGGTAAACATCTGATGTAGATCGATTGGATCTGCCACCTGTTCTCCAGGCATATCCGAATCCCAAACCCATCTTTTTACAATGTACCATATTACCCAAACCTGGAGCCCCAGCTAACAGGTTGTCAGGTAGTCCTGCAATTGAATACATGTTGCCACAATCTCATTGGTTTTTCAACTGGCATATCAGATGGGCATTCAACACCCTGAGTTCCTCATCAGAACACTCTTGTTCACATTGATCATTGATTTTATCGAAAAAGTATTCCATACCAAACTTCTACTTACTGGATTGAGAACTTCCTCACCATGACATTGCTTCTGAACCTCTCTTGCACCTCTGTCTGTTTTCTTGTTGTTGTCAATAATCTCTTTGAGTTGATTCAAGGTTTGTTGGACTGATGGACTCATACTCCGGCACTTCTGGAATTCATCGCAATGTTTGGTGTTTCACACAGAGGTATTGTAATGAATTAATATCTGTGAAATATAATCAATTCTATTCTTTCAATTCCAACTTACATCAATACTACTATCAATCTCTTACCCACCATCCTCCTCACACTACATTCTTTCATTCTCCTAAGAATCTTCCAATGCCGATTATTAATCTTTGGCTGTTAGGAATATATAACCATAACAAGACTAGTAGGGATGACCATGGCCAGTGGAATTATGTGCTCTGCATCCTTCGTCCCTGTCACCACTCTCATTTCTACCAACAACATTTTCAAATTGTATCACACTTTCAACTTGAAAACATTTGCAAGGGAACGATTGTAGGAAGTCTGCCATTATATGTGATCATTCATCAGTTGCCCAGGTAGTGATTATCCTATATACTCTTCGTCCAATTCTTCCTGGTCTAATGTGAACAGGAATATTTTTGTTAACACAGTGTGGTTCTTTCAGGCCTCTAGCATTCTGGATGAAATCAATCAGCTTCTCCCAGCGGCTCAGATTTGTACACAAGGCTCCAAGTTTTCAGGATATGTATGGTCATCGTGTTGCACCCAGCACATTTTGCATACGACAGTGGTATGAACCAACTCTGGGAGGTTACTGGTTTCGTTTTTGCCCAAGCACTTTCGAATATCCATTGCCAGTCACTTGTCACCTGGCCCTGCTCTCTTCCTCGCCTTGTGAACATCACCTGGATATTTCCGGAATAACATCTTTATCCATTGTGACCAAATCAATTTGGCATTATTAACAGGTCCCCAATGCAGCTGGTTTTCCAATGTAATGAATACATCTGAAACTGCCATCATCCAGTGGAGAGGTTCATCTTAAACCAGCTTCTAATATTTCTGCCCCCAGATAATGGCCTGGTGCTTTTTCTCCAGATACTCTGCCACGCATACTGTCTTCCACTTGTTGAATTCACTGTAGTTGGACTGCCCCATCCATTTGGCACATTGCTTTAGTGAGAATCCCGTTTGCTTGAGGCTGTTTGGCACTTGCCTGCAGCAATGCCCGAATGCAATGAATCATTGCATGCACTCCTAGCGCTATCCTCATTTTTCGAATGCTGTGTCTACGGTTGCAACCTCATATTCTCTACCACAATGCCTTTCCACAATTCTGTGGCCAGCTGGGGCCTTGTCATTGGGAGTCTTAGAGTGGGTCTCCTGGGTGTGCCAGAATGAGGTCAGTCAGCAGTGCTGAAAGATGTCAGCCACATGACTGGATTTGTTCCAGGTGGTGCTGTGGGCACTTGAGGTGCACCTGGAGATGAATGCCCTTGTCCTGTGAACTGTTGATGGGGGAATAATTAAAATCAACCACACCCACCTTGGGGGGTTTTATATCCTTGCCACTATGGCCTATAACTTCGGAATCTGTACCTTGTGCATGGGCTTCCATGCACATTAGGTGTCATGTTGAATGGAGAAAGATGATTGAACTGGGGAGTATCTGGAAATGGTTACTGTGAAGATTTGTAACCATATCCAGGCGGCGGATTAAACTACTTTATGTGTTCCCCAAATGGACTTCCTTTGTCAATGGCTGTGAAGGCATAGGCCCATGAATGGCCTTGTATGATGATACCTCCGTAAATACAGTTGCTGCTGTGCATTTCAAGATTGCAGAGTAGTATAAAGGTATGTTAACATAAGGTAAGGTAAGATTATCACTAGAGATCTAAGGCTCACATCAGCAACGACCCTAATTTCCGTCTGAAACACCCGGGTGTTCCGGACGGCTCTGACGGCTCTGACGGAACCTCGTACACTCTGACGGAGAATTACA
>Ga0307515_10004906_pt1 | contig 27337 bp, 30 predicted proteins | sample 17_EM_MG_FD_194513 | JGI IMG/M metagenome (GOLD analysis project Ga0307515, IMG submission 194513) | Populus trichocarpa ectomycorrhiza microbial communities from riparian zone in the Pacific Northwest, United States - 17_EM | ecosystem: Host-associated > Plants > Roots > Unclassified | place... | reverse complement strand
GTTTATCAAGCATAAGAGTCTTAACAAGACGTATATATCGGATGAACAACTGCACGCAATGGAGCTCTGTATTTACCATGGTATTAAGGTTCAAGTTGAGGGTTTAGATGGTGAACGCATATCTCAGATGTGTGGATGCACAGGAAGCCAGAGCTGGCACGGAGGGGATCGATGGAACAACCGGGTGTTGGTAAAGCAACGCCCGGGGAGGTGTTATGGCGCGCTGAATGGGCGTCTCCCGTGGCAACTGCAACGACTATTCAAAATCAAACTCCAAAACGAGGATGGAGCTTTCGTTGAGTACTGGTTAGCCATGGCGCTCACCACAATACCTGAAAACTCGGGTAACTTGGATCCGGTCTCGAAATTTGTACAAGTGAGAAAAGCACCGGCAGCCGTTGCTTTGCAAGTTATCAGCGTGGGAAATATTGTCGGCTGCACGCACGTAATTCCAGAGATAGCTACTAGTAGTAAGACAGGAGACAGATGGAACGAGCGATGGAATGTCAATAGCCACATAGATCTGGCGACTTGGAATGATGTGTATAATTAGTAAAGAGAGAATTGCATGTTGCGCACAGGTAGAAGGAACGCGAGGAGAGATATTCGCAGCGTCACCCATCGCATTGCAATCCCAATGCAAGTGTGTACCCAATGAACCCATTCCGACGTATTGTCACAGTTGGCCTCAACGCGAGAGTGATCGTTTAAAATAGGAGACCGACAGAACGCGAAGAGACAGTGAAACAGCGATCGCAGGCCGATATACAATGCGACGCATTGTATTGACGCTGGGCGTGGAGTAATCCGCCACCGGGGTGTCTCTGACGGCTTTGATGGAGCGCGTCCACTCTGACGGAGCCATTCCGCCCGAACGGAATATTTTTTTGCTGATGGGCCAGCCTTCAGAGAAACTGGGATCTCTGATGACTGATACAGGAGTTCCATCAGAGTGATTGTGATAAGTTTCAAAACATGTCGGAGCACCAAAGACATGCCTGGGAGCACCAATGACCAACCTGGGAGCGCGGAAGACAAGCCTGGGAGCACCAAAGACAAGCCTGGGAGCGCCAAAGACAAGCCTGAGAGCACCAAGGACAAGCCTGGGAGTGCTGAAGACAGGCCTGGGAGTGCCGAAGACAAGTCTGGGACCACCAGCGACATGCCTGGGAGCACCTTGAATCACTGTGGAGCAGTCTGGGAAAAACAACATCTTCTTTGGGAACACTCCTAGTGCGCCTGGAAATCATAGCTACTACTTATCCTTCAACAATTTTTAAAACTTATGTATTCAGTTTGTATTCTTATCCATGTATGAATATATCGATGTATCTATATAGCTACCAAATCTACACACGGTATATCTGGACTGGCTGCAGGCGGTGCTTGAGTGCAATTCGAGGTGCACCTGAAGATGACAATGGAGTGAGCTCAGAGGGGCACTTGGAGGCCCTGATCGAGCAAATTTGGTGAGGTTCCTGGAGGGTGTAATCAAGCGAGTTTGAAGATCCACTTGGAGGCCGGGATGGAGTGAACTCAGATGTAATTGGAGGCCGTGATCAATTGAGTTTGGAGATGCACTTCGAGGCCGAGATTGAGTGAACCCAGGGATGCAATTGGAGCCCTTGACCTGGTGAGTTCGTAGATGCACTTCGAGGCCGAGATTGAATGAACTCAGACATGTGATAGGATACTGCGATCGGCCGGGTATGGAGATGCACTTGGGGGCCGAGATCGAGTGAACTCAAAGATGCACTTGGGGGCCATAATCGAGCGAGTTTGCAGATGTACTTGGAGACTATGATAGGGCAAACTTGGAGGCCAAGATCGAGCAAGTTGGGAGATGCACTTGCAGGCCATGATTGAGCGAGATAGGAGTAGCACTTTGAGGCAGTCGATGGGAGGCGGGCCGCGTGCTATATCTCGACTCATCAGTTAGTTAGAGAAACTTGCAAACGTGGGAATGTGATGAGGTGACTTTACCTTTGAACTCTGATGGAGAGTGGGCTGGTGGCAGTCAATCTTATAAGGAGGCATGCTGGAAGCTGAAGCTACATTCAGGGTCAACTCATAATCATGAGAATGAAGGGAAGACCGACAATCTTGGGTGGATGCTGTATTTGTTGTATACTGTATTTGGTGTATGCTGTATTTGGTGTATGCTGTATTTGGTGTATGCTGTAACCAGTGTATGCTGTATACAGTGTTGACTCATGATCACAGCATGGAGAGATAGAGAGGGATGACTTAACTTAGTGTTCTGCAATAATGGTAGAATTGTGGACGAGAAAGAGCGGGGGGATAAAGATGGGAACGATATGGAGGATACAAGTGGATATCAGAAATCCGGGGTACGACGACTGTAATTGGGTTTGGAAGATCTAGTATTGGTGTTATTACCTGCCGGATCAGGACTTGTACCTGCCGGATCAGGGATGGTAAATTGACTGGCACATGAAATTCTCTAAGTCCCAGTTTCTCATGATGATTTCCCCCATGTCCTCGCATCTCTATCTTTCTTGTCCTCAACTCTACCATCACCTAAGAGGAGATGCAAAATATTTTGAAATATGTACTTTCTCAATTATCTTTGCTAAACCTGGTCTCATGGCCGACACCTTGTTGATTCTAGCATTGCCCTCTTTTCGAAGTCTTTGAATCTTCCTAATATCTATGCTTTGATTCTCTCCAGATTGCTGATCGTGCTCATGGACTTCCAAAGACTTGGTGAGGCCTTTTAGACCAAGACTACTCATGAATGCACATGAAGCCAGCTGTGAGACGTGCGGCATGCATGGTATGTGGTTCCTCATTGCAGGCCACTCGATACTGGAGTCCTCAAGTGTTGATTGCAGCTCGTGTGTCATCGAGTAAGTTGAAGAAGAAATATCAGTCGTAATTCCAAGCAAACAGCCGTCATTAAGCTGAAAATCATCAAGCACATACTTCAAATGCACGGCTAGCCTTGCTCCAGTAGGTTGGCCCTTGAACTATCATCCTTAAATAGCTTTTGAATCTGGAAAAGAACAGGTGATCAACCTCATCGAAACCAAGTTACATTTAATGCAATTCATCAGCAAAAAACATTTCCGTCCAGGCGGAATGGCTCCGTCACAGTGGATGTGCTCCATCAGAGCCATCAGAGACACCCCGGTGGCGGAATACTTCCCACCCGGCATCAAGACCACGCGTCGCGTCACATATCGCCCTCCAATCGCCGTTTCGCTGTTTCTTCCCCCTCTGTCGGTCGCCTATTTTAAACAAACACTCTGGCGTTGTGGTCAACTATGACGACACGTCAGAATGGGTTCATTGGGTACTCGCTTTCATCGGGATTGCAATACAATGGGTGACGCGGTGAAAATCTCTCCTTGCGTTCCTTCTACATTAAGCTTGAGAAGCATAGGAAGGTGAGAAGATATAATACTACCCGGCCGTGAGGATCCATGAAATCTCGGGCAGAGCGAGTGAGACCAAAAGTTGTGAAAGATAGAGTGTGAATTTTCATTGTATGATAAAAGGAGATGGAAATGAGATGATGTCTATCTACTCTGGGGTGTGCCGAATATATACTCCCCATCACTCTGTCCAACTCCGTTACCCCTGTATCTCCGTACAACCGCCGTCGCTCCTTGAAGATGTACTTGATCGAGCATGTTTGAGATGCACTTGGAGACGGAGATCGAATGAACTCAGAGATGCACTTGGAGGCCGGGATCGAGCGAGTTTGGAGATGCACTTGGAGGCCGAGATCGAGTTAACTCAGAAGATGCACTTGGAGGCCGTGATTGATCGAGTTTGGAGATCCACTCTGAGGCTGTGACTGAGCGAGTTTGGAGATGCACTTGCAGCCAATGATCGAGCGAGATTGGAGGAGCACTTTGAGGCGGTCGATTTGGAGGTAGGCGCGACGGCAGCTGAGACTCTATTCATTGGTTAACTTGTAATTGTGGGAATGTAGAGAGTTGAGTACAACATCCGCCGAGAGATGAGTAACTGGCTGGGAGCGGGAGACTGTCGATCTTGGGATGATGCTGTACTTGGTGTATGCTATACTCTGTGTTAACTCATGATTATGGCATGGAGAGATAGAGAGGGATGACTTAACTTCATGTTCTTACGTGATGGTAGAGTTGAGCACAAGAGAGTGACAGATCGGGGGAAATCATCGTGAGAAACTGGGACTTAGAGAATTTTGTGTGCGAGTCAATTGACCATCCCCGATACGGCAGGTACGAGTCCCGATCCGGCGCGAACTAACACTGATACGAGGTCTTCCCGACCCAATCAGGCAAGCTGTACCCGTGATTTCTCATATGTGCTCGTATTCTCCATATCATTCTCATCGTCATCTCCCATCTCTCTCTTTCTCGTCCACAACTCAATCATCATCGCAGAACACAAAGTTAAGTCATCCCTCTCTATCTCTCCATGACATGATCATGAGTTGACACCGAGTACAGCATACACCAAGTACAGCATCCACCCAAGATTGTTTTTCTTCCCTTCATTCTCATGATTCCGAGTTGACCCATGAAAGTAGCTTCAGCTTCCGGCGTACCTCCATTCACGATCGACCGCCATCAGCCAGCTCTCCATGAGAGCTCAAAGGTAAAGTCACATTGTCACATTCCCACGGTTGCGAGGTAACTAACTGATGAATCGAGTCTCATCACCCGGTGCGCCGTCCATCGACCGCCTCCAAGTACTCATCCAATCTCGCTCGACCGCGGCCTCCAAGTGCATCTCCAAACTCGCTCGATCAGGGCCTCCAAGTGAATCTCCAAACTCGCTCGATGACGGCCTCAAAGTGAATCTCCAAACTCGCTCGATGACGGTCTCCAAGTTCGCATGAGGATGGCCTCCAAGTGCATCTCCAAACTCGCTCGATCACGATCTCCGAGTGCATCTCTAAGTTCACTCGAACACTCCCTCCAAGTGTATCTCCAATTCTGCCTGATTACCACCACCAAGTGCATCTCCAAACTCGCTCCATCACAGCCTCGGAGTATATCTCTGAGTTCACTCGATCGTCATTTTCAGGCGCACCTGAAATTGCTCCCAAGCACCGCCTGCAGCCAGTCCAGATATAGCGTGTGTAGATGGGTAGCTGTATAGATACATAGATACATAGATGAGAATACAAACTGAATACATGACTGTGATTCGAGGTGCTCCCAGACATGTCGCCAGGGCTCCCAGGTTTGTCGCCGGGGGTCCCAGGTGCTCCCAGGCTTGTCGTCGGCGCTCCCAGTTACTCTGAAGGCCGGCAGGAACCCCCTCCTAGGGTCTGACACTCCTCAAATTGACGCATCTAAGTTTACACTCCACATCCTCTCCGACACTCCTGGAGGCTTCCAGTGACCTAAATAGATTTGGCTGATGCTGTGCAACGCGACCCGTCGCCAGGGCGACAGGTAGCGTGTAATTCTTCGTCAGAGGGTACGAGGTTCCGTCAGAGCCGTCAGAGCCGTCTGCGACACCCGGGTGTTTCTGATGGAAACTAGAGTTGTTGCTGATGTGCCCAATTTCGATCCATATCATAAGCACTGACCGATGTTAGGGCGAGTTTGGTAGTTGATCTGCATCCGTCCAAAGCTAAACTAAGTATATTTTGTGACGGCAATTGCTTCTCAATTGCATCCACGGTCAGTGCATATTCCCTGGGGCACGTGTTGCTCAGGGTCGTGTCGGACAGCAACACAAGGTCAGTTCGTACTGCTTTACATGACCATCGTAGCTCGAGATTTGATATAGTATTCCAGGGAATACAAGCTGAAACAAATCTTAACATGAGGTAGCGATTCCATGTATCTTGTTGATATTCGGAAGTTTCATAGTCCTTAGCTGCCAGTCTGGAATGTTTTGTCTGTCTTTTCGATCAATATGGATTAAGCGGGATGTTAAATATGAATTTCGTCTGCAAACTTATAATTGTAATTCCTGGACTGCCTTGCCTCTTCAGGAGCACCAAAGCTGTATCATCGACCGTTGATCTAGGTAATTCCGTCCCTTGTGACTCGGTTAACTCATTTGACTTCGCAATGTCAGCTTTTGCCGGCAAGTGTTTCCCCATTGAGCTGGTCCCATGTTTTGAAGGATGGCGAAGAACTTGATGACAAACAATACATATGATTCCAGTGCTGCTGGTCTCCTCAATTCCGCAGTGCAAATAAAATGGCCATGAAGACACATGTCTAGAATGATTCCAAGCAATCGGACATTTCGAGCCCACATTCATTGAAGCCCACCAAGTATCAAAAATAATGTGTAATTCAAGGTCCCTCAAACCATGAATAAAGACACGTTCATTTTTGAAAGAGATCATAACGTCTAGCAATGAGGTATTTTAATATTTTGAATCCTACATGGCGGTAGGATTGGAACGCTGGGTAATACGACTTGAGAGACTGCCGAAAGTAACATTATAGTAAAGTAGAATGCGGATTCTTGAATATCGACTTTACAGCAACATTCAAAAAAATCAGATCTGTGAGACATTGCATGCATATTTGTGAAGTTGTATCCAAGGACATATTGCACAGACTGACCGCATAAAACACAATTTAGGATCAGCACAATGTACATCATTGCTGTGTAGTGTGCTGATCCTTCACAGAAATTGTTGACCCTCTGTGGGCGCTCAATTGTAGGAGGCAGACCCGATGTTGTTACTAGCATTTTTGCCGATAAAGGCTGCCGGTGGGTTGATTGTGGGTTAGCTGCATTCCATTACCCTTAGAGTATCCAAGATGCCAGATCAAGAATCATTGACACTCCGTTGACGCTCTGTTGACTCCCATATTTGGACATAGTTCTGATGTTGTCGCAAGCATTATTGCCTAGAAAGATGGCTGATTGTATGATTATGGATCAATGTGGTCACATAGCCCCATTATGTTTGACGATGCAAAGCCGAAAATCTTTGACGCCCTGGTGACACACATTTCTAGGGTATAGTTAAAATGTCATTGAAAGCATTTTGGTCTAGAAAGGTGGCCGATAGTTCGATTATGGATCAAGGTCATGGCACAGCCCCTTGGTTATCCAGGATAGAATGCCTGAAATCGATGACGCTCCGTTGATGCACATATTTAGGACATATCAGCAATGTTGTCACAACCATTTTTGCCTAGATAGGCAGCCAATAGTATGATTATGAGTTAATATGGCTGTAAAGCCCTTGGATTTCCCAAAATGCAAGGCCATAAGTCGTTGACGCTCCGTTGACGCTCATTTTTAGGACATAGTAGCATTGATATCGCAACCATTGTTGCCTAGAAAGGCAGCCGATAGTCTGATTATGAGTTAATGTTGCCGCGCAGCCCTTAGAGTTATCCCAGACACAACGCCGAAAATTGTTCACGCTCTGTTGATGCTCACATCAATCACATCTAACCAGCCTTTGAACAGTCAATACTTGTACACAACGAATCGTATACCCATTATTGATTTCCAATATCGCGCTGGTAAGTATTATCATTTGCATCAAGGATCTTTGTTACCTCTCAATTTCGGATCAACCTCTATTCACATTATCTGAGTAAGAGATGATGTGGCCCTATCGCATTCCTGCGCATTCAGCCGGCAATTGACAGCATATCGATCATTTCACTAGATTTTGGTAAATCTAGCTCAAGTTCGTCACCTTTCCTCATACAGCTCCTTCTCCTCGATTTCCATGACGTACTATAAGCAATTTCAAATATCTCAACTATGTTCACCAGGTCTGTGCAGAGAGTTATGCAGTTGGTTGCATGGATGAATGCAGCATGACGGTCGTCATTCAGACAGATTTGTAGTGAGCACCGACCGCTCTTTCTATGACTCGGATGACATCACTCACTTAAATTTTGTTACTATATTTTGTCACTAATTTACCGTTCGCTTTCTGACTTAACAGTAATCAGCAACCAGAGATCGAGCGTGTTGGCCGTCTTCAAGCCTGATTCAGATTCTAGACCTTTCGCATGGTGCGTTCGACCCTTGCACATGCACAGGCGAATTATCATGTCTTACAATTTGGTCACTGAAATCAAGAAAAAGCTGACACGTAGCACATTTGGTACACAAATTGCATTTCACAGGGATATGACATCAAAAATACAAATTTGTCTCTTTGTTTGTCCGCTGACACAGGATCCATCACCACGTCTTTGTCTGAACCCGATTTCTATATGGTGATTAGCTGGGGAGGCAATACTCAGGGGTAAAAGCTTACAGGTTCAACAGGCTTCACTATCAGGAAAGATAACTAATGAGGCCCTGCCATGGGTGCAAGGCCGGGTATACTCGTTTTCGACTGCGGTATCCCAGAACCTAGCCTCATATGACTACTTCCTGCTCCGGAAGTCCCTTGCGGCATTTGCGATATTCTGGGGACAATGTCGAGACACTCCATAAGTTCTCAAAATGTTGTCCGTGTAGGTGCCGCTGTATCATCGTCTGTTTGTGGTTGAACGACTGCTGGAACCTACAATTCAGATGTGCCATACTTCTTGTCACTGTCACGGAAGTAGTCGGCTGCATCCTTCTACCCTGGTTGTGTCAATGCATCAAGCTTCATCTGCTTCTGCCGAAACCGCTCCATGGTCCGCTCCACCATTTTCGTCATTGTGCCCATTACCCAGCCGGGTTTGTCATCTTCGTAGAGATAGCCCTGCTCTATCTCTTGGTCATCCTCAACTTCCCCATCCTCCCCATCGTCGAAACTTGCGAGATCGCCCAGACTGTCTCCGATAGCAACCACCATCTCATTCAACGTTATTTCATGCTCTCTCCTCGTCAATCCCGCATTTTCAGCTGCCTCTGTATCTTCTTGCTCCTGCCTCCTCGCTGCCTCTGCATCTTCAACTTGCTTTCTTGCCCCAGCGGTTTCTCTCTCAACAAAATGGTCAATCCATTTCTCTTTCTCTTCATTGCTTAAGAAGTGCGTTTCTCGTCGTTTCTCGGCATCAAGCTTCTTTTTGGATTGCATGCTGCCCAATGCCCTAAGGGCTCGGACTCTTTCTGTTTCCAAACCGCTGTTGCCTTCATTCGCTTGATGACGTCGTTGGGTGCACTGCGTTGGCAATTTGCCATATTTGGCGGCTGGAAGTGGCGAATAGTTCTTCTTCGGAGCATTGACAAATGCAGTTTGCTTTGATCTTGTTGTTAGGTGAGAAGTTGGATGTTGCAAGTTATGGACAATTTGGGGGCAAGCTGCATCATTTATGTCAAGGTTGGTACGTTTACTCATCTTGAACAAATTAAAATCTAACTTCTGACTGTCAATAAATTCAGAATAGTTAAGCTAATGGTACAACATGACTCGGTTGTTAGCCTCAGTTTCACATAATATCCCCAGCATTATTTGAGAGAAACATCAGCAGATGTCCATCCCCTGGAACAATATCCTATTGATCTCTGGCAATCATGTGATTTCGGCTGTCGTAAACCGCGATTTATCCCTGTTAACATACAAACAACATCGGACCGACTTATTGCAAATCATGGGGCAGTGGGAAACCCCAGCAACTTGCCGCCATACTCAGCAGGATTCATCTTGAGTATAACGATCATGTTGGCTGCTACTCATTCTATTCTGACATGATGCTAACTATATAGTCCTCAGGGCTTCCCACTTCTTTTCATTATCATCTTCCTCTCCTGTTCCACACTGTCATGGATACACGACCACCTCAACAAGGTGAGAGCAGATCTAAATCCAGCCGATTGGCGGGCGCTACATCAAATACAGCAATCACTGGCACAAAGCAAGAACGCAGACAGCAGTTAGGCTGCGGTGATGCTGCCAATGCAGCCACCAAAAACATAACCCAGGATGCAGATTGAAAAATCGTCCGTACGACTGGAAACAGCAAGAATAAGCAGCAGCATGCAGTTGGATGTGAATGAATTCGTATCGAGGTTAATGGCAGTCAACAAACTGTATAACGTACAGCGGGTGTCCGTATAGAGCAACGTGACCAATGTATCGCTGCCTGTAATGGGAAACCTCCATGGTTGACAAAGGCATTTGTCAGCACAGTCCGCGAAATTGAACATCATGATGTTGTCAGCACTGGGATTGTCACAGATGAATTTCCTGATAAGCATCCCTGTGAGTGGACGAAACAGGCTTTATTCAGCTTAGAGGAGGTTATGGAAGTGTATATCGTAGAGGTAATAGCCGAATCTCATTGTTAGAAGCAGCAACTAATTCCTTGTTGGTTTTCAATATGTCTGCTGCTATGGCAAGGCATGGAGGTCGGGTACAGCTGGAACAGTCCGACATGTTCCTGGCCTTGAATATGGCCAAAATGGCCAAAGGAGGGTTTTCGCGTGCCGCAACAATGGAGACGAAATATGTGATCAAGACACCTCGCGCCGAGGTCCGCAAAGAGAAGAAGTGGGAGTTTGAGTTTCTGGCGCATATAAAGGTGCAGGCTGCGATAGAAAGAAACCCGGCGATGCTTCATCCAAACCACACATCCGGATACCTTCTTTGCCAAAATGGCACCGCACAGATTCCGCAGACACATTGGAGACGCGAAGGACCAGTTGCACCTCCTCCCGCTCGACACAGACTGCCAACCCCACTTCTGTCCGGCACGCCACCTGCCCAATCCGGTAACAGTTCCGGAGCTCAACATACCGAAATCATCAATTTGCCGGCCGGATATGCGTATTCACATCCATCCCATCCCTGTGCTGAATTGTTCAATCTTGATGCATCTGCCCAGGATAGCCAGCACAATAAAGATTTTGATCCCGATATGCTGACTGATGAAGGAACATCCACTGGTTAGTACGCTATCTGTTGTGTGGTAATGCAGCTAACATCCATTTTGAAGACCAGAGCAGCCTATTGAGGGAACCTGCAAGTGATGACGAGCATTGATCGAAACGCACAGGATTTTGGAAATTATTATTATATATATATTTGTATTATTAAAGAACAACGTAGTGATCAAGATGAAAGTAAATGAAAATGCTAGAAAGGCTGCCAAAACAATGTGAATGATGGACTACGCCAAATCAAATAATTGGATATTGTGGATACACCCATGGCGAAATGAGCGTCAATGGAGCGTTGACAATTGAAGATTATGCAACTCTGGAAAGTCAAAATCGATTCGTTTGTGGTTATTCATAATCGAGGTATTGGCTTCGTTTATAGGTGAAATTTATATTGACACACTCCCAACCTCACCCGAAAAATGAGCATCAACGATTTTTGTCATGCGTCCTGGGTAATCACACCACCGACACGTTGCAGTCAGTCATGAAGGAATTATTGGCTGCCTTTATCGACAAAACAGATTGCAATACCCTCCCTGCCCCATCTTGAAAATGAGTGTCAACAGAGTGTGAACAATATTTGGTCATGCTTCTTGGGTAATCACACTGCCGATAGGTTGCAGTCAGTCATAAAGGAATTTTCAGCCGCCTTTATAAGTAAAACAGATTGCAATACCCTCCCTGCCCCATCATGAAAATGAGCATCAACAGAGCGTCAACGATTTTTGGTCATGCGTCCTGGGTAATCACACGGCCGATAGGTTGCAGACAGTCATAAAGGAATTTTTGGTGGCCTTTATAGCCAAAACAGATTGCAATACCCTCCCTGCCCCATCATGAAAATGAGCATCAACGGAGCATCAATGATTGTTGGTCGTGTATCTTGGGTCATCTGAAGGGCGACAGGTTGTGTATAGTCATAATCGGAGTATTGGCTGCTTTGATAGGCAAAAGAGAAAGTGAAACGCTCCCGGCCGCATCTTGAAAATGAGCGTCAACCGAGTGTGAATGATTGTTGGCCTGCCATCATGGTTAATCACTGCGTGATGTGGCCGTTATGGTCTATATACATCGTTCTGACTGTTTTTATACAGTAAAAGGCTCAAGAATACTTACCGGTAGCTCTGTAATTGAAATAAGTTGATACTGTCCCAGAGGATGTGGCGGGAATATCCTGTACATATCTGCCTAGAAAGGCTGCCATATCCTTGTGAAGAGATGCTTGAGATCAAGCGCCACTCATATTACCGAAGATGCAAGACCAAAAATCGTTGACCCTCAGTTGACTCTCATTTTGAGGATATGGTAGGGCGCCTGAGTCTCTTCATTTTGCCCATTGAGTTAGCCAAAACATCGAAAATAAACTGTAATGTACCAATGTCAATATTTGACAATTGAAAGTAGCATATCTGAATGCGACCATAAATGTGAATCCTGAAACGCAGAACCGGAGATTGGAACTGACTGGTCAAGCATGACCCGGCGGAACCAGCAGGTTGATGGGCACGGGTCTGGCTTTGACCCGACAACAGTCAGCAAGTCAGGTTTTTGGCTGGGTCTGCAACCGAACCAACCCGTTTTTGCGGTCCAAACCCGGACCGCTGGCGGGTATCCCGGACCCATTGCTAACCCTACTCCCATCAATCGCCTCCAAGTTCTCCGCCAATCCCACTCGATGATGACCTCCAAGTGCATCTACAAACTCACCTGATCACAGTGTCGGAGTGCATCACTATCTTCAATTGATCAACGACTCAAAAGTCGCTCAATTATGGCCTCCAAGTTCGCACGATCATGGCCTTCCGAGCGCATCTCCAATCTCGCTCAATCACGGCCTCCAAGTTCATACGATCATGGCCTCCAGGCACATCTCCAAGCTTGCTCAATCATGGCCTCCAAATGCATCTCTAAGATCATTTGATCGTCATCTCCAGGTGAACCTCGAATTATTCTCAATCACCGCCTGCAGCCTATCCAGATATACTGTGTGTGGATGGGTAGCTATATCAATACTTAGATGAGCATACAAACTGAATACCTGAGTTTTAAAAATTGTTGAATAATAAGTAGTAGCTATGATTTCCAGGTGCACCAGCAGCGTTCCCAAACAAAATGTTGATATTCCCAGACTGCTCTACTGTGATACAAGTTGCTCCCTGACTTGTCGCTGGCGCTCCCAGATACTCACAGGCTTGTTGTCAGCACTCCCAGGTGTTCCCAGGTGCACCCAATGTTCTCTCCGGCGCTCTGAGGTGTTTCAAAACTTATCACAATCACTCGCAAGGTACTCCTGTACCAGTCGTCAGAGATCCCAGTCACTCTGAAGGCCGGCCAGAAAGCCTCCCTAGGGTCTGATACTCTCCTGAAATTGATGCATCTAAGTTTACACTCCACATTCTCTCAGTCACTCCTGGAGGCTCCCAGTGACTAAAATACATTTTGCTGAAGGAATGAATAAGTAACTGTGATGATTATGTAGTATAATCCATGAGTTGCAGTATATAATATATGTGGTACAGTTCAATTACAGTAATAATTCAGTTGTGCTGAGTGTAAATTACAGGTATATTATCGGTAAATTACTGGTGCATTATCAGGGGTTACAGGGAATAGCGCTGCGGTAGTTTGTATTATTTGGTGTTGTTGGTGTTATGGGTGGTTACTGTAAGTTATATGGCCTATCGTATATTACATGTAACAGAATAACATTTTCCAGCCATTGAGACACCATGAAACCTTGTTGTTGAGAGCATGGTGAAGTTAAGGTTCAGACTACGATATTGACTGGCATTAAGATCTTGACTACCCTATGCCACCAAGCACCTGCCACCAGCCACCCACCCCCTGGTCACCAGGAAAAATGACCTAAAACCACCTGTAACTTATAGAAAATCAGTTTTCAGGATGGTAATGCAGAGCATATTTGTTGCATAGCACTATGATGTCCTATGGACCAGGGTGTCAACTGAATCATAATGTTCTGCATGCGCTCATGTGCACTTGATACCTTGCATCATTCTGCATTCAACACACTTCAAACCCAACTGGCAACTGGACTTCATTACACGCTTCCAAATACACTCTGAAGTACATTCCCAATTGCACTCAACTGTATGCTCCCTGCCTGATTGTCTTACACTCTGAAGTAAGCTCTCAAGATGCTCTCAAGAACACTTTGAGTATGCTGCCAAGTTCACCTCTGAGTATGTTATCAAGTACACTCCCAAGCATGTTCTCAAGGATGCTCCCAATTGCATTCAATCGCAAACTCCCTGCCTGTTTAACTGTACCCTCCTATGTAAGTCGTCAAGATACTCCCAAGTATACTCTTGAGTAGTGATAGCAACGATTCCGGGTTACACCGCCACGGTCCATGTTCGAACCGCGACCATGGGCCCGGGTCAGTTCCAGCACCACCAATGAACTGAACCGCCCAATGACCAGTGGTTCCTAACCCGAACCGCACCTAAAACCACAGTTTTTTTGCCTGGTTTTGCATTCAGCAGAGCCTCATTTATGCGAACTCAGAACTTTGGCTCCAATTAAGTAGTTCAGTTCTGATCATATCACAATATGATATATATGCAAATTATACAGTTTGGGAAGCTCTTTCACCAACAGGTCTCCGATTGGCAATGCGAGCAATATTGGTTGAGTTGCAGGGAAATAGCGCCAAAAATTGGGCGTATTACGCAGTCACTCAACAAATACTGATCGGAACACCAACTGGAGAACGGGAGGTAAAATAGCATCCAAAACTGCATAATTTAAGTATATATCATAATGTGATATGATCAGAGCTTAAATACTTGATTGGAGCCAAACTTCTTAGTTCCCGAAAATGTGTAACCACCACAAAAACTGCGGTTTCAGTGCGTCTAAGTTTTTTGATGGGGTAAAACAGATTGCAACAGTTCAGGTGTGGTTCCAACCCGGAACCGGAACTGAACTGGGAATTCGGAACCACTGCTAACACTACTGCTGAGCATGCTTTCAGATAAACTCCTAATTTCACTTAATGATACTCTCCCAGCCTACTTGCCTGTACACTCCCAAGAAATCTGTAATGGTGCTCCCCAGTTCACTCAGAGTATACTACCAAGTCAACGTCTAAGCACCTGCTCAAGTACACTGCCGAGCATGCTCTCAAGACCACTCCTTGTTGGACTAGATTACACCCTTAGCCTGCTTGACTGTATGCTCCAAAGTAAGCTTTCAAAACACTCTCATGTACACTCCCAATTGCACTTGATGGCACACACCTAACCTGTTTGACTGTACACTCCTGTGGCAGCTCTCAAGACGCTCTGAAGTATACTCGTGAACACATTCTCAAGTACACTCCCAATTGCACTCAATTGCACACTCCCAGCCTACTTGGCTCTATGCTCCCAAGTACACTCACAAGAGGAAAGACACTCCCAATCTCAATTGCCTATATGCTCCCATGTATGCTGTTGGAAGCTCGATTGAGTAAATTGCTGAGTTGCAGGTGCCAGGCACCGGGAGGTGGGAGGCAGGTAGCAGGAAGCAGGTGGCAGGTGGCGTATGGTAGGAGGCAGGTGGAGGGAGGCAGGAGGCGGGTGGTGTATTGTGGCCAAAATGATGACTTCAAATAATATCATAGTCTGAGCATTATCATTAGCATGGCCACCACAACGAGATCTCACAATTTCTCACAGTAATCACGTTGCCAATTGCAGCCTGTGATTCTGCAGCAATGGTAGGCAATTGGATCTTGGGAAGAGTAAATTTCAGACTTAGATTATCCAGCAGAATCTGATGTCCACTTGCCACCTAGTGTTAGCATATGTGGATGCATTCGCTCAGGAGATGATAGTGATGATGGCAACAGTGCTGATGGCAATGGCGACACTGCCAATGGTGATGGTGTCAGCAATGGTGATCCTAGTACGAGAAGCACTTAGACAAGTAGGTTTGCTATGTCAACATTAGTTACAAAGCTTGCACAGACTTAACATCTTCTAATAGCCAATGCTTCCACAAACTCAGAGTTTCCATCAGCCAAAACCTTGTTGTAGAGAACTCTACTTCTTCTGAAGCGCAGCTCTCTCAAGAGCAGCTCTCCAGGATGGCTCTCACAAGTGCAGCTCTCAAGCGTGGCTCTCTCAAGCACAGCTTTCAAGTGTGGCATCCTCAATCAGGCTTTCAAGCAGGCTCTCAAGCAGTCTATAAAGCGGCCTTCCAAGCAGGCAATGATGCAGACTTCGAAGTAGGCTCTCCACCTGGCTCTTAATTGAGAGCGCGCTCTGCAGTGGACTCGGTGGTACTGCGTACAGAACAGGTATTACAGCCAGATAGTAATTACAGATATTGATCCATTTCCAGCCACCAGCCATATATAGTTCCATAGTCCCACATGCCCATCTCTATGATTCAACTATGGATGACTATGGACTGGGCCTCGCACTGGGGTATACGGGAATCTTGCCCAGAGCTGTGTGTGTGAGTGTGTGCATGTAGTACAGCCTACAGTCAATTTGCACATTTCCCAACAGTGCCTAGTGCCGGCAACTCAGCAAGTCTCTAAATCAAGCATCCAGGAGCATACATGAGAGCATATAAGCAAGTGAAATTGGGTGTGCCTTGCCACTTGAGAGTGTACTTGGGAGCATCGAGCCAAGTAGACTGGGAGTGTCATCAGATGCAATTAGTAGTGTACTTGAGAGCATACTTGGGAGTGTGCTTGACAGTGTCTTCAAAGCTTCTTTTGGAGTGTACAGTCAAGCCAGCTGGGAGTGTGCCATTCAGTACAATTAATAGCATCCTTGAAAGCATGCTCGGGTGTGAGCATGAGAACATACTGAGAGGCATCCTAGGAACATAATCAGAGTGTACATGGAAGTATCTGTAAAGCATAGTTAAGAGTGTACCATCATGCAGGATAGGTGTGTGCCATTGGGTGCATTTGGGAGCATTCTGGAGAGCCTGCTCTGGAGTGTACTTGAGAACTTACACAGAGCTGTACTTGGGAGTGGTTTGAGAGCATACTTGGGAGCATATGTCAAATAGGCTGGGAGTGTGCCATCAAGAGAAATTGAGAACATACAGTCAAGCAGGCTGGGAGTGTGCAATAGAGTGCATTCAGAAGATTACTTTAGACTATACATGGGAGCATGCACTAAAGTGCATCTGGCTGTTTGCTTTCAAGTTTGTTTTATTCAGTGAGATGTAGAGTATGCAGCACACCAAATTGCATGCTTATCATAGTAATCCACTGAACACATTGGTTCATAGTATCTCATACTTTCCTGTGTCAAATATGCAGTGCATTACCATTCCAAAAGCACCTTCGGTATGAGTTACATATTGTATAAGATTATTTTTCTCGGTGGATAGTATCAGAGACCAATTGGAATCCAATTCCCAAAACCACTGGATTATTCAACCAAGGTTGATATTAGAACCGATCTAGAGCTGTATTAAATATCACTTAGATATACTGAATAGCCTCTTGATAGATTTCAGTCATTGCTTATGGGGTTGTAATGGCTGTAAAGCATCCTCAAGTATTCTTTGAATCTCCTTGTTTGCTTACAAGATGCAGAACCATCTCTGAGTCCAGTACTCCATGGACCTACCAAGAAAGGTCAACATGATTCTTCTGAGACAAAGGGAGTCGATTATTACTAGTACATGTAACTCTCATCTACTCCATTGAATATTGTCCATACAGGACTAGCTTTATTTTCTCTGACTTCTCAAGCTTTTGACTTTCCACCACTCAAAACCCTTTCCTATCTTGTTCCTTTCCCTGACTTCCCTGTTGTTGCGGCTCAGATTGCTTTGTCTCTAGCAGTGGCACTGCTCCCCTCACTGCCTATATTGCCTGATCATTCATTATCTCTCCTCTATTGACTTCTCTGTCTGCTCCTTTGGAACTGATTTCTCATCTTCTGACTCTTCAACCTCCCCAGCCTTTGGCCCCCTTGGTGCTTCATCAACTTTTACCTTAGGTTGTTTCACCATCTTTATCTTCTTGACTTATGGCACTAGTAGAGCTGGTCTCTTAGCAAATATTACCTGTCCACACAAAATCCTCAGTAACACTTGCCTCTTCCCTTCCATAGAGATGATGGGTACATATCTGGATCATTCCTACTTCTGTCTCTGCACCTCCATCTATTCCCTCTGCTCTACAAGTACCCTCTCTATCAACTCCTTATGATCCTCACTCAATTGTCCTCCAATAATGAGAATGTCCAAATCTTTCCTTGCCTCATCCTCTGGAAAGTCTCCTATCTATTTCCCTCTTCTGATTTGTATTCTCTTTTTTCTTTCTGCAATTCTGTCCAGTCTCTCAACTACTTGATTCATAACCTGTACCACTATTATTTGCCCATAATCAGTCACTGCATTGTCAGTTGTTTGGGTCATGTTGACCAGTATGAACATGATCAACTTCTATTTGATCTTCCCAATCATTTATCAGGCTTGTCCAACCTCTCATTGTCATCATTCTGATTGGTGAGCAAAAGATTTTCAAATTTTTTCCCTATTCTACATGTGAATGTAACTCCCCCATCTGTATAATTTTGTTTGTTTGTTTGTTTTATTCTTACTGTATTCACTCTAATGAGAGTATGACAGAGTCTAGAAACAACACCTCCACCTCTGGGCGAGCCGGTCATATGGTGGAGCACCGAACTCCTACCCATCATCCCCTGTGACAAAGGAAATGCTACCGATTGAATCATAACACAAGCAATCAATGAACGAGAGACTGCCCCCGATCTAAACACACTTACTGCACCCCGTCCATTGGTGGGAACTTTCGAATGTCAGTGGCCACCAGGAAGTCCGTCACCCCTTGGTCACACTGCTCCATGGAAAACAGCTCAGAAATCTGCACATGTTGGTATCTGCCCACTTTCCATCCTGTAGCCTTCCCCACCCCCTTTCAGAGTGCATTCTGCTGGTCTTTCCAACTGCTGCAGTGATGGAAGAGATGCTCCCAGATGTGCAGTGCGCTGCCTGTGCACCACCAGCATCTGTCGTCCACTTGGTGTCCGAACTGCTTTGGGTATACTCCAGTCAGTGTGTGCCCACTCTTCAGTCTATAGAACCTTGCTGCCAGTGATTTCACACTTGTCATTGGGACAGGTCTCTTGCTTCCAGCTTTCCCCTTCAGCCTATAACCATAAAGTTTGGAGCACCTCTCAGCATCCTTCTGCACCTTTGCCGCCGCGCTCCCTTCGGAGCTCAGTCTAGCTCAATTCATGGCGAAAGTGTACATTTGGTTGTGTACTGTGTATCATTGGCATTTTCGAGTTTTGTTTGCCTCGCAGTTAGCCTCTTCGTTCCTGGTAACTCCCAAGTGTCCTGGGACCCAGTAGATCACAATTTCGATGCCGTGGGTGTGGAGGGCCCTGGCATTCTTGTTGATTGCTCTTGCAAGGTGCTGCCCAGGCCCTGGGTCCAGGTGCACAGTCAGTCTGATGGCTGCCTGCAAATCACCCAAGACTGCCACTGTTGTGTCTCGGTGTGCTTGCAGCGCCTCCACTCTTGTGACAGACTTTTGGAGCGCCACTATGATTGCCCAAAGTTCAGCATTTAACACTTCCATTTGTCCTGTACTGAGGTAACTGCAGAAGACCATCCAGCCATCTCCATTTAGACACAGCACAGCTGCTGCAACTCTCCAATCATCCGTTTGAGATCCAACTGTCCACCATGTTCAGATGCCATATCCTGTCTTGCCTTCCTTCTCTCTTGCCAATTGCTCAGTGGCTCTCTTGGCCAAGGCATCATCTTTCAGTATGGTGGTCTTGACAGCTGTTTCCTCCCCAGTGTCTGACCAGGGCATCGTCTCTGCCCTCCTGCCACACGGGTGCTCTGTCATGGCCACTCTGCCTACCGGTGCACCAGGTGTAGCATAGTTGTAAAGTTCTTTCGACTTGGAGCCTTGGCACGCACTTCCTGGGCTTGCGACGAACCATTGTAGTCTGGCATCAAGGGCCACATCAGCAAAATGTAATTTGGTCCGGAAGCCATACGCAAACCTCCCAGACAGTCTGGTAGCCCTCACCAGTGCTTCTAAGTACTTCCAGATGATCCCAGCCCCCCCTGGAGCTTTGCAAAGTGCTCTCAGACTCTACAAGAGCATTCTCATGTGCTCCTGAAAGCACCTGCAGTGATGGAGGTGCATTCAGGATGCTATGAGATTTGACTATTAGGATAGTGAAATTATGGAGCTGCTGAGACCTCTGCGCAGGTCTGCGGGAGACTTCGAGAGCAGCTGAGACCTCTGCACAAGCTCTGTGGGAGACTTGGTGCCATATTCTCACACCAGGGGTTCTTAGGGTTCCATAACCACAAGGCATTTCATCGATCATATTGGTCTTTGTACAGTCACAAGATTTGCTACATCATAATATGGCATGTATTATCTAAGTCTCTCTATATATATACATACGGATATACCGGTATAACGGAGATGGACTCAGCGACAGGGAGTACATATTTGTTGGACCCCGGGGTAGATAGACATCATCTCATTGTATGAAATACACACTCTATCTTTCCCAGCTCTTGGTCTCATGCACTATTGCCAAGCTTCGTAGATCTATGCAATTTGTGTGGATCCGCACGCACTGTTGTCAAGCGTTCATAGATCGACGCAATTTGTGTGGTTCATCATGGCCGGGTATCCCTTCATATCCTCTCACACTCGAGTGAACTTAGAGATGCACTCTGAGGCCTTAATAGAGTGAGTTTGGAGATACACTTGGAGGCTGTAATTGAGCGAGCTTGGAGATGCACTTGCAGGCCATGATCGAGCGAGTTTGAAGATACACTTGAAGGCTGTGATCGAGCGAGTATGGAGATGCACTTGGAGGCCGTAATCGAGCGAGTTTGGAGATGCACTTGGAGGCCGTGATCAAGTCAGTATGGAGATGCACTTGGAAGCTGTGATCGAGCAAGTTTGATGATACACTTGGATGCTGTGATTGAGTGACTTTGAAGATGCACTTGGAGGCCATGATGGAGCGAGATTCGACGGTACTAGGAGGCGGTCAATGTGGAGGCAGTAGTTCGGGAGGGAGGCGCGACGGGAGCTGAGACTCTATTCATTGGTTAACTCGTAATTGTGTGAATGTAGAGAATTCAGTACAACATGGTCTGCCGAGAAATGAGAGACTGGCTTGGGAGCGGGAGATAGTCGATCTTGGGATGATGCAGTACGCCGTATATGTAGTACTCAGTGTATGCTGTACTCGGTGTATGCTGTACTCGGTGTTAACTCTTGATCATCGCAAGGAGAGATAGAGAGGGATGACTTAACTTTGTGTTCTTAGTTGATGGTAGAATTGAGGACCAGAAAGAGAGAGATGAGAGGGTACGGGGGAGATCATCATGAGAAACTGGGACTTAAGAGAATTTCGAGTGTGAGTCAATTAACCATCCCCAACAGAGCAAGTACGAGTCCTGATCCGGCGTGTAGTTACACCGATCCGAGGTCTTCCGAATTCAATCAGGCAGGTCGTACCCCTGATTTCTCATATCCGCTCGTATCCTCCATATCCTTCTCATCTTCATCCCCCATCTCTCTCTTTGTCGTCCACGACTCTACTATCATCGCGGAACACAACATTAACTCATCGCTCTCTATCTCTCCATGTCATGATCATGAGTTGACACCGAGTACAGCATACACCGAGTACAGCATACACCGAGTACAGCATACACCGAGTACAGCATACACCGAGTACAGCATACACCGAATACAACATACACACAAGATTGTTTGGCTTCCCTTAATTCTCATGATTTCGAGTTGACCCCTCAAAGTAGCGTCAGCTTCCAGCGTGCCTCCCTGCATGATCGACCGCCATGAGCGAGCTCTCTTTGAGAGCTCAAAGGTAAAGTCACATTCCAACGGTTGCGAGTAAAACTAACTGATCAAAAGAGTCTCAGCACCCGGCGCGCCCTCCATCGACTGCCTCCATGTACGCATCCAAACTCGCTCGATTACGGCCTCCAAGTTCGCTCAATCATGCCCTCCAAGAGCATATCTCCACACTCGCTCGATCACGGCCTCCAGGTGCATCTCCAAATTCACTCGATGATGTCCTTCAAGTGCATTTCTCCAAACTCACTCGATTACGGCCTTCAAGTTCAACTGATGAACAGAGTCTCAGCACCCGGCGAGCCGTCCATTGACTGCCTCCAAGTACTTGTCCAAACTCGCTCGATTACAGCCTCCCAGTTCGCACGATCATGGCCTCCAAGTGCATATCTCCACATTCAGTTGATCGCAGCCTCCAAGTGCATCTCCAAAGTCGCTCAATTACGGCCTCCAAGTTTGCACGATCATGGCCTCCAAGTGCATCTACACACTTGCTTGATTACGGCCTCCAAGTGCATCTCCAACCTCGCTCAATCACAACCTTCAAGTGTATCTGTAAACTCGCCCGATTACGGCCTCCAAGTTCGCTCGATCACGGCCTCCAAGTGCTTCTCCAAACTCGCTCGATCACGGCCTTGGAGTGTATCTTTGAGTTTACTCGATCTTCATTTTTAGGCGCACCTCGAATTGCCCTCAAGCACTGCCTGCAGCCAGTCCAGATATACCATGTGTAGATGGGTAGCTATAGATACATAGACACATAGATGAGAATACAAACTGAATACATGAGTTTTAAAAATCGTTGAACAATAAGTAGTATGTATGATTTCCAGGCGCACCAGCAGCGTTCCCAAAGAAGATGTTGTTTTTCCCAGACTGCTCTACTGTGATTCGAGGTGCTCCCAGATTTGTCACTGGCGCTCCCGGGTTTGTCGCCAGCACTCCCAGGTGCTCCCAGGCTTGTCGTCAGCGCTCCCAGGCTTGTTGCTGGCGCTCCCAGTTACTCTGAAGGCCAGCAGGAATGCCCTCCTAGGGTCTGATATTCCCCTGAAATTGACGCATCTAAGTTTACACTCCACATACTCTCACACACTCCTGGAGGCTCCCAGTGACTAAAATACATTTTGCTGATGCACTGCCGCAGGCGTAAGCTCTGAGTCTCTCTTATGTGCACCTTTTGGAGTGGTCAGCAGCATGCCCAGGGTGGACCTGGCTCGTTGATTCAGTTGAAGCTGATAGTCATCTCACTGGCTGCCATCCTGTGGATCCTGCCAGAGCTTGCTTCCCTATAGCATGACCACCTGGACCCAGGCTATCTGTACTGCTCCTACACATGCCAGTATGACCTGATACATTCCTATGAGTGACCAGAGTCGTACTTCTGCAGCTCTAGCTTTCTTCCTGGATTGATTGTGATTCTCCTTGAACGTCAGGTTGGTGTCCATCCAAACCCCCACCCATCTGGTCACTTCCTTGTGAGATGTGACAACGCCATTCCAAACTCTTATCTTTGCTGTAAGCTTCGGATACAGGTGCTTCTTGTGGCCTCATCTGCGAGTGACAAGAGCAGCTTCAGTTTTCGCGGTTTCAAACTCCAACTCCTGTCTTTCTGCTGATTGGATGCTCTCTCAGGCGCAGGCTTCAAGTTTCCTAATGATTTGGTTTATGTCACTCCCAGACACCACCCATCCAACATTGTCCACAAAGGATAGACCTTCAACTCCGCAGACCATCTCCTCAACCCAGGTTATAAGCCCTGAGGTGTTAATTACGAAGAGGATCAGAGACACTGGTGAACCCTGTGGCATACCTGCTTCCACCGGGAGTCTCTCCATAACATTACCATCAATTACAATTTCCACAGTTCAATCTGACAGACAACTTGCCATCCATTGTCTGAGGTCTCTGTCCATCCTCCTGCCTCTGAATGGGATGATCAGCCTCCCCCTCCCCACAGTTGGGAAAGCTGCCTTGATCTCCATCAGGAGTATGCTGGCTATGCTCCCTTGTTTCCAGGCTGGGTGTGCTCTGTCGACCCTGATTGCCACCACATCAAATGCCGACCACGTTTTTCTACTTCCATACTAGCCGTCACTCAGCAGTCCTCTTCTCTCAGCCTCTTCAGCCATTAGCTCTGCAATCACTTTGTCAACAACTTTCCCTGTGCAGCTTTGTAGAGGAATGGAGCGGTACACAGTAAGCCTCATATAGTCATCGTTCCCTGGCAGGCGGAATACCATGCCGCTTGCGTGCTACCACATAGCTGGGTGTCCGTCTGTTCGGACAATGCCCTTTGCTAGCTCTCGAATTCTGTATTCCTCCTGCGCCGAGCGTAGGCACACGGCTCCAAATTTCAACTTCTCCAGGCCAGGGGCTTTCCCGACTGGCTGTCAGAAAAGAGTTTGTTCAACCTCTTGCTCAGTCACCGACTGGTGTGATTGCCCTGCCAGGGGTAGTTCAATGTACTGGTCATGCTCATTTGGGGGAAACAACTCTCATCTCAGCATCTCTTCTTTCTTGGTGATGGTGTTTGCATGTTTCCCAACTCTGTCAGTCAGGGCTTGCATGGTCACTCCTGTCCATGGGTTGGTAAACTTCGCTGCTCTCCAGACCTCAGCTCCCTGTAGGTTGTTCAGGCAGTCATTCCACATTCTGTCTTTTGCTCTCTGAATTGACTTCTGCAGTTTAGCCTTGGCCTGGGCTGTCACTGCAGATCTGTGCCTCCTTCTTTTCACTCTTCCCAGTTGGCTCCTCTTCTCCTTAATCCCAACATTGCACCAGCTCTTTGAATAGGTGCAGATCCTTATTTTCTTGGCCATGGCATCGAGTACCTTGCCCAGTGCTGCCTGGCACCACTCGGCCTCACTCTTGACGTCATCCCCCATGCTCTCCCCTCCCATGTATGCCCTTCCCCTTGCCTGCTCGTTCCAGAGTTTCTCAGCCTGCGCCTCATCCTTCAGTCACATGGCAAGTAGGTTCCACCCCACGACTTGTGTGCCTCCAGCTTTCTTCTGCTGCTCCATGTCCACCTCCCATTCAATCATCTCATGATCAGACCCTGTGGCATGACTCCCATCCAACATCGTCCATTTTTCCAAAAGGTCAGTTGGCCAAGCTCAGGTCTATGAAAGATTTGCCCTTGCTTTCATTCCTCATCCAGTAGTGAGTGGGCTGGTCTTCATTTCAAATTTCTAGTCCATGCTCGTCTATAATTTCTTCCCAGTATGCAACATCCCTCCATTCTGTGCACTTCAGGTCCCAGCATTGGCTGTGGGCATTGAAGTCTCCTGCGTGCATCACGCCACCTCCCCCCTGCCTAATCATTTTCTGCCAGCTCAGTCTCCTTGCTAGTCTCTCACCTGTCTCTCTTACTCTCTGATCGTAGATGTTTACGATTCATATCATCTTCTCTCCCCTTCATTTGATGTCCACCACAATTGCGTTGTCGCCTGCGTTCTTGCTCAAGTCAGTGCATTCATTCATGGTACGACCACTCCACTTGCACACCACTGTCCACACCCTGTTTCTTTTTCCAATTTGGTATGCCAAGTGGCTGATTCTGATTCCTTCACTTTCTCTTGGTGGTTTTTGCAGCCACACCACATCTGCCTTCTGTTCTACCCACGGTTTGAGCACTGCCATGGTCCATACATATGACCTGGCATGGTTGTGTTGGATCACTCTAAGCATTGGGGACAGCAGTTCCCATTGCATTTTCAGATTCAATGTGGTTCGCCGCAGCCGCCGCAGTTACTGTTGTGGTTGGTGCTGCCATTGCCATTGTTGTTATTGTCATGCTCGCAGCCATTGTGACATCATCTGCCTCCAGCATCAGCAAAAAACATTTCCGTCCGGGCGGAATGGCTCCGTCAGAGTGGACGCGCACTGTCAGAGCCGTCAGAGACACCCCGGTGGCGGATTACTCTGCGCCCGGCGTCAATACCATGCGTCACATTGCATATCACCCTCCGATCGCTGTTTCGCCATTTCTTCTCGCTCTGTCGGTCGCCTATTTCAAACAAACACTCTGGCGTTGTGGCCAACTGTGACCATACGACGGAATGGGTTCATTGGGTACACGCTTGCATCGGGATCGCAATGCAATGGGTGACGCTGTGACAATCTCTCCTCGCGTTCTAGGAATAAGGTGAGAAGATATGATACTACCCGGCCGTGAGGATCCACGCAATTGCGTGGATACACGAAATCTCGGACGGAGCGAGTGAGAACAAAAGTTGGGAAAGATAGAGTGTGAATTTTCATTGTATGATAAGAGGAGATGGAAATGAGATGATGTCTATGTACTCCGGGGTCTGCCCAATATATACTCCCCGTCACTCTGTCCACCTCCGTTACCCTTGTATCTCTGTACAACCGCCGTCGCTCCTTGAAGATGTACTTGATCGAGCGTGTTTGAGATGCACTTGGAGACGGAGATCGAGTGAACTCAGAGATGCACTTGGAGGCCGTGATTGAGCAAGTTAGGATATGCACTTGGAGACGGAGATCGAGTGAACTCAGAGATGCACTTGGAGGCCGGGATCCAGCGTGTTTGGAGATGCACTTGGAGGCCGTGATCGAGCGAGTTTGGAGATATGCACTTGGAGGCCATGATTGTGCGAACTTGGAGGCCGTAATCGAGCGTGTTTGGAGATACACTTGGAGGCCGTGATCGAGCGAGATTGGACGAGTACTTAGAGGCGGTCGATGGACGGCGCGCCGAGACTCTTTTCATCAGTTAGTTAACTCGCAACCGTGGGAATCTGACAATGTGACTTCACCTTTGAGCCCACATGGAGAGCTGGCTGATGGCGGTCGATCATGTAGGAGGCACGCCGGAAGCTGAAGCTACATTCAGCAGTCAACTTGTCATCATGAGACTGAAGGGAAGACAAACAATCTTGGGTGGATGCTGTACTCGGTGTATACTATACTCGGTGTATGCTGTACTCGGTGTATGCTGTACTCGGTGTATGCTGTACTCGGTGTATGCTGTACTCGGTGTTAACTATTGATCATGGCATGGAGGGATAGAGAGGGATGACTTAACTTCGAGTTCTTAGGTGATGGTAGAGTTGAGCACAAGAAAGAGAGAGATCGGAGGAGATGGGGGAAATCATCATGAGAAACTGGGACTTAGAGAATTTCGTGCGCGAGTCAATTGACCATCCCCGATACGGCAGGTACGAGTCCCGATCCGGCGGGTAATAACACCGATACGAGGTCTTCGAATCCCAATCAGGCAAGTCGTACTCCTGATTTCTCATAGCCGCTCGTATCCTCCATATCGTTTTCATCTTCATCCCCCATCTCTTTCTTTCTCGTCCACAACTCTACCATCATTGCAAGAACACATAGTTAAGTCATCCCTCTCTATCTCTCCATGCCATCATCATGAGTTAACACTGAGTGCAGCATACACCGAGTACAGCATACACCTAAGATTGTCTGTCGTCCCTTCATTCTCACGATTTCGAGTTGGCCCCTCAATGTAGCTTCAGCTTCCAGCGTACCTCCCTACCGATCGACCGCCACCAGCCAGTTCTCCATAAGAGCTTCAAAGGTAAAGTCACCTTGTCACATTTCCACGGTTGCGAGTTGACTAACTGATGAATTGAGTCCCGGCGCGCCGTCCATCGACCGCCTCCAAGTACTCGTCCAATCTTGCTCGATCACGACCTCCAA
>Ga0307515_10004905_pt1 | contig 27337 bp, 34 predicted proteins | sample 17_EM_MG_FD_194513 | JGI IMG/M metagenome (GOLD analysis project Ga0307515, IMG submission 194513) | Populus trichocarpa ectomycorrhiza microbial communities from riparian zone in the Pacific Northwest, United States - 17_EM | ecosystem: Host-associated > Plants > Roots > Unclassified | place... | reverse complement strand
CGACCCGAGAGAGAGAAAGCACACGTATGTATGTAAACTCACGCGCGGAAGGGACGAGGCATTCTGCGGAAGGTCAATGAGGGGGTGAAAAGGCACGGGTGCAGATAGCGAGGAACAAAAACGCACACGCACACACACCTTGTTCTCGGTTACAGTTTCTCGAAACCTAACAGCTTATCCGCGCCGTTCGTATGTAGGATTTTCCCCCCGCAGCCAATACACACACACATACCAACGCGCAGCTGTCACCCTTGGCAACTCGGGCCACCATTGCGAGAGCCGAAAATTGGAATTGGACCTTGCTTCAAAACACACAATCCTTCTCGCCGTATGGTTCATCCCACAACTGCGGGAATTCAGGTGGGATAAAGTAAATAAAAATAAAGAGAGCTTACATACTGGGTGCCTTTCAATTGTCAACAAAGTAAAAGTGTGTGCGTGCGTGTGACGCGAAGATCAAGGGACCGTTTTTTCGATGATCGCGTGTCACGATGCCATGACAGGGAAGCAAGCCTCAAGCACAAGTTTGGAAAGGAAAAGGGTCCGATTGACCCCCCGGCCCCCCTGCAATGATCCACATTCACCCCCTGGCGCGACGTCACGCTACATATACGGGAAAAAGAAGGGGGAGAGAAATACGCGTAATTATCGCCCCGTTGTACTTACACTCTCGTCGCTCCGAGTGCGGGCAACTACTTCCGATTCAATCGAGGATCACGGTTACTTTGTATACCCTTAACCTCGCCCCCCCCCCCACCTACCTAGGTCCCACCCTTGGTCTCCCCTCCCTCACTCCAACTCGTTTCGCCGATCTCACGCTTCCAATCTATCGAAAACCCCAAAATGCACCCACCCGTTCGCAAAAGCAAAAAAACGAATGACAAAGGAGGTACGATCCCCCTGACGCGCTAAGCGGGGGCGAAAATCAAGGCCCCAGAGAAAGCAAGAAGGGAAGCAAACACCCATAAAGGAACATGCACATCAACTCTTCCATCGCACCGTTGGCAGTTGATCCTCCCATCAGAAAAAAAAACAAAAAGGATTACTCACTTAGGTATACCCACCACCGGCATCCGTCATTAGACGATCCGGAAAGAGAAGGTTCCAAAAAAACAGCCCCAATGGCCAAACGAACGCATGGCTTCCTCCCACACCCCAGTCCTTTAAATCAGGTTTGGTCTGGGGATGTCGAAGCGTAGAAAGAAGAGAATTAAACAAAACGCGACTGGAAGTGAGTGGAAAGCCTCGATGAATGAACGGGTCAATGATGGAATGTCAACGTCATAACTGCTGCGGGCACTGCACAGCATGTAATCCACATGCATACATTTCCCAGCCCCATATGGCCCAACACCGGCATTTAACAAAAATATCTACAATTTGCGGCCGTCGAATCTTCCAAAGAACACACGCGCACTCAAGGAGGTGTGTGTGTGGGGGGGGGGGTCAACTTTGGCCCGTAACCAGATGCCAAAAGGTTTGTCCCGCTGCAGTGAAGACGACATGGAGTCATAGAAGTTTACCAATCAATGGTAAGGAATCTATCATTGCGCGTCGAAAAAAATGTCTGTGTATATGTGGTGTACGAGGGAGAGTGAGAGAGGGCTACATTCGGTCGTAAAATGATTGGGGGTTAGTGATACAAGCGCATGCGAGAGCCCAGTGATCAGAAAATCGGGTCCAATGTGGAACAACGTATAGTAGCAGAGTAATGACGGCAGAGGAGATGGTAAGCGGGAATGCAAAAGGAAAACAGCATGGACAAGGAGTGGGGAATCAGGAAATCTCTCTCTCTCTCTCGGAATTATGTTAGTGGGGAGAACCGAGATCGTCGTCATCCAGGACGATACTCTCGTCCTGGTCATCGCTGTACTCATCCGTATCATCATCTCTTCGACGATCGCGTGACAGATTCCAGTCAGATGCAGGTTTGAGACGACCTACAAGCGTTGATTCTGGGGGAGGATGCGGGCGATGGTTCGATGAGCGAAGTGGCGGAGACTGGAGACGATCGCGCATCGAGTTTGATTGGGAGCGTGAATTGTGGTAAACCGTGATTGGGACCACGTAGGGTGCAGGGCGATTCGAGCGAGTTTCCGAATTAGGTGGGATACGTAACGGTGGGTACGACTGCGATGTCGGAGGTGGGGAGAAAGAAGATCCGTAAGATGCTGACGGGATAGGCGGTATGAAAGGCCCGGTGTTGCACCGGCCCCGTGCATGATGACCGGCCGTATTCGTCGAATTGGCTTGGGATGCGTTGTTGACAGCCATTGGATAGAACCGTTCGTCCGCCGTAGAATAAGACAATTCTGTCAGGTCGAATGCTCCGGGAGTGAAATGAGTTCGATAATGGCGTCGCATATTTGAATTCACGTTGAATTGCCGCGAGCAGTTGGGGAAAGGACATGTGTAGGCTGGATTAGAGCGGGCGAGTTTTAGCATCGCATGTAAAAAAAAAAGAACCCTGACAACACAAGGGTTTTCTCGAGTACGTACGTTTATCACCGGTATGCGTATTGATGTGAACCCCGAGGCTGACCGGCCGATGAAACAATTTCTTGCAATAAGGACATTGATGTTTCTTTTCCTCGCGTCTACGTTTCTGCGGTGGCGCGGGAACCGCGGCTGATTCACCTTCTGACTCTTGATCGTAGTGCGTCTTGTCGGATGGTCCCGAAAAATGCGATGAGCCGTCCGAGGACCCTGACCGGGACCTCTTGTGTAACAGGGACCGGGATCCCGGCGAAGGGCCCTTCGGCGAGGGATTGAACTGGAAGTTCGATGTAGGGATGAACGCAGAGATCGACCTCGGGCTGTGTGACATACGGCCGGGCCTCACAGAGATCGTCGGCCGATCTTTAGGGTCCGCATTCAACTTTGACCCGGACGACGGGATATACGAGATCGGCAGTGTCGCATAGCCCGAGCGCGGTGAAGGTTCTGGTGAGGCACGCTCATTGTAAAGATAACCTGTTTTTTTACGGCGAGCGGATGCGTAGTCAGCGATCTGTGGCGAGAGAGCAAAAGAGAGAGAGCGAGAGAAAAAAAACGAGAGAGAGACGCACCAGGCAAGATGTCCCGGATGGGGGGTAACACGCCCTGTGGCATGGTATATAGCAGATGAGGGGGTTGGAGAGGGTAAAAGGTTGGAATGGAGGATTGGCACCGGTATTTATACCTTTGGGGATGACGACAGAGCGGAGATAGGTTGAATGTTGTGAAGGGGTAGGAGGGAGGGGGAAGATCCAAAGCGGCTAACAGACGGAGCCCGAGTGGACTTATATTGGGCCCAGGCGATGATAAAGCGAACGAATTGGAATGAGTGTGTGTGAGTGTGCTAAGGATGGACGCGGAACCGCCGAGTGGGTTCCGTTGCTCCGGTCGGCTACAATTCGCCCCCGCCACCCATCCCCCCCCCCCCCTGCTTACTTACCCCAAGCGGTCCCCTTGGTTCTCTCGCACACGCCAGGAAGGTCTATTGGAAAAAGGATCGGTCGGTGACTACGCGTTCGTCTGATGTGGACCAAACCCCCAAGCCGGTGTTGTAGATCACGATCACATCGCAAGGGTCACGGTGGGCAAGAGAACCGCTCGTTGATATATTTATGTACACGGCAGATCTACGCTCATGAGGTATCGTTTTCCGCCTTCTTTCCCATTCCCTTGGGTCCACCTAATCAGTCCAACAGATGGTCCCTTTTCATCAATAAAATATAATAAAAAAAGAAAAACAACGACGACAACGAAAACAAAATCCCACGTCTGTAATCATCCCGACCACTTCAACCGAGGCTAATTTCTTCTTTCATCTTGCGAACCCGCGCACCCACCCCCCTCCCTCCCATCGAACCCGGCAACGGGAACCTGGGGAATGCCAGGTAAATCCCCTGATTGTTTCAAGATCATCTCCACATTCCAAATTAAGGAAAGGCCGAACAAGACCGATCGTGGGTATGAAAAAACGTTCCCTGGGGATCTTCACCCGCTCCGTCTTCTTTTTCACTATCTCTCTCTCCCCACAAACCCGATACTAATCGTTCATCTCAAATCCACACACCGCCAAACAGAGGGGATTTCGCTAAAGAGACATATCGCGGGAATGACCTGATTTCGACGATCTTGTATAATCCTTTCATCTCCCGTCGTCCCGATTGACGGTCGGGATGGGTCTCGTGTCTCCATCTTTGGCGATCTGCGACGATGTCCACCCCCGCGCCTCGAAGCGACGAGAGAACGAAATATGGTTCCAGATTCACACGGGACCATACGATTTTCGGGGGAGGTTCATCATCGACGTTACGTCACCGGGCTAAATTGCGTTCCCTCCCCACCCAGGCCAAGCCAAAAGGGACCAGGTAATCCGCCGCGATGGTCGCACATGTCCACACTCGAGTTCAATAAACAGGCTTTACATAGAACAGGTCGACGGAAGGAACACACACGCGTCGTGTGGTCCGGGTATTCTGAAACGCCGTTCACATGCACCACAGTGCACAGCGTTTCGGCCGATGAGCAGGAACTGAACACACGATCCGTCATGGAGCGCAGCCATCCAGTCATCGATTCATCATCACATACCGTATACCGTTACTCGCGTGAGAGCTTGAAGCCGGTGGGCTGGGCTGGCATGTAGGCGCTTTTTCATCTTGGGTTTTTGCAACGATACATGGCAAACCACCCCTGAACGTGACCAACGGGAACCCAAACTGCAGGGATCTCCGGCCGGGATTTACGCATCCGGCTCAACTTTATCGCAAGCGCGTAAAGAAAAAAAAAACAATAGTAACAACACCCGACATCTCATTTGCCGAGCCGATAAGTAAGTACACGGGCTTGTTTCCATAACAAGCATGGCGTTGGACTCTTTTTTTTTTTTCTTTTTTTTTCTTCCCTTTCCCACCGGAATCCTCCCTCTCATCTCACCCTTCCTTATGGCAATCGGGAGTTTGTATGCACCGATGGTCGTTACCAATCATCAAGCGTGCTCCACGCCCCACCTTCTTCCGACCGAGAAGGATCGACCCATACCATTTTCTTTCGCTTGTTTCACTACCCGAATACACAACCGCCCACAACAACGATTTGTCCAGGACCGAATGAGGAAACAGCTCCGCCCTTTTTTTTTTCTCCCTCTCGCATCTTATTAGCAAAAGCAATTATGCGTAAATCCTGCCATATTTATCCATCCGAAGGCTAAAACGAGTTGACGTGAAGGGGATTTGCGCAGTGGAAATTCGTTTTACCCGACTTCTTTTTTTCCCGATCTCTGTAAAACGTCCGGCTCCCTTTGTGGTGAACAGCCACACCGCATCTGGATTCATTTTCTCACCTTGGCCGCAGTCAACAACACAAAGCAGGCTGGCTGATAAGTTGATTTTACTTGCCCACGCCCCGCGTAACACCCGCGCGCCCGCCGCTCGAAAATCTCCTGTTTTGTTCCGTGATTACGTTGCTTTTGTAGGAATCCACGCAAATCCCTTCGAGGAAGGATTGACTCTCCACGTGAAACAGTTCCTGCATGCAGGAACGCTTATGTACGCTGAGGACCTGTGCAGTCTCGGGGGATCTGGCCTTGTGATTCCGTCTCACCCAGAGATTGCAGATTCTCAGCCGCACAGAGTCCCGTGGCCGCCTCCGCGCCGTTCGGGAACGCCGCGGCTTGGCGTCGACCACGCTACCATCCGCATGTTCCACCAAAACCTGATCCTACCCTCGGGCACGGGAAGCGGGATCAACAATCCGCGATCGCCCGAGGTAGATCCCAACAAAACAACAGACTTCTCAAGAAAAGGGGCACTCGGTCAATCCGTTCCGGAACCCCCACAGCTCGCGTCACCGCGGCGTCAACCAAAAACGAACGACGCATGAGTCTGTGAATAGCCCCGCGTTCGAGAGCGTGGAGGATCTATTACGTATATTGTGGGTGTAACGATTTTGATTCCGGGATAAGTATGCACGCTGCGAAAATCACTTGCGATACCTGCGAAACGACCTCTCAGTACGCCAAGAACATAACTTATAGGGGCCTTCAGAACGTTGACGTACCAAATCACACCCTTCCTGCTCCTCCTAATCTTACGTTGCAATTGCAACATACCGTACAGCAGTGCCTCCGCTGTTGGTGGACAGCCAGGGACATAAATGTCGACGGGGACGATACGATCACAACCACGCACAACCGAGTACGAATAATGGTAGTATCCACCACCGTTCGCACAAGATCCCATAGAAATCACCCAGCCTAATCCATCCCCGGCGCCACAAGTGAAAAAAAAAAGCAACCAATGGTCAACAAACGTCCCTTCATCCGAGAGATACGAAAGCGAGAGAATAAAGAAGGCTAGCGAATACTCACGAGGTTCAGGCATTTGGTCGTAGACTTTTCGCAGAGCCGGAGCCATCTTGTTGGTCAATGTTCCGGCCACGATCATGATATCCGACTGTCGAGGGCTAGCACGGAACACCACCCCGAGCCTGTCCTGGTCATACCGGGCCGCAGCCATATGCATCATCTCCACCGCACAACACGCCAGACCGAACGTCATTGGCCACATCGAACCCTGTCGAGCCCAATTGGCGACCTTGTCCAATGTCGACAAAGCGTACTCTGGGCCCGCAAACCAAACGCGTCAACCACCCCGTGAGAGGTTTTTAGGATGCCCAGATAGGACGTACCGGCCTTGTTTTGTGGTTCGCGGAGACTCAGTTGCGTCGACCCCCGTTCGGCGATGGTGGTTATGGGTTCATTCGGGTTTGTCGAGAACAACGTCGCATCGTTTGAGGAAGTCGGTTTGGAAGAGTGTAAGGATCGGAGGGCTACAAAATTGAGCGTAAAGTGCGTGCGTGGGGGAGGGGTGGGATAGGTAAGATGGAAACAGCAGCTCCGAAGAATAGGAAGGTAAGGTACTGACCGCCTAGACCAAGTGAGGTCGACGGCCTCAACGCCGCTCTCGTTGTCGCGTTTCCAGCTAATTTCGTCCCAAAACCAAACAAATCAAAACCAAGCCAGATGGTGTATCAGCGAAATGGCAGTACCAGCAGATTTGAGGACGGATAGAGACATGGTGGAGGAATTGGTGTCGCAGTCGCGGAGGTTGGGAAGGACTTTCTTGACAAACCCAAGCACCCGATTGGTCCACGGTAACTCCCGGGTCCACCAGCGCTTGTTCCTTCCGCACACGATCGCAGAGACGGGTGAGTACAAATCCAGGTTACGCGATTACAACAGAAAGGTGAGGGAGAAAATAAGTAGAGAATAATGTAATGAAGGCTCGCAAGAATAGAGTGTACGGTGGTTTTGACCAAGAAAAAATGGCCACTGCCTCATCCGGCTCATTCTTTTGTCAACCACCTGTGCTTTCTAACCTCCCCGATGGTCGCACGTTTGTCGGGCTCCGGCTCCAAACATATCCTCATCAGATCCAAGACACCAGTGCTCAATTTTCTCTCAATTGCTGCTTTTAACCGCACCTTCCCTGCAATAGCATCACCTTCCGTCGGGAACGGAGAACATCCTGTGAGGAGAAACGAGAGTAGAACACCGAGGGTCCACACCTCTGCCGGCCCTGCACGATACGCTTGTTTTCGTAGGACTTCAGAAGATGCATAAGCAGTTGTGCCGTAGAAGACGTCGTAGAACGGCCGGGGTTTCAAAGGATCTTCGATGACCGCACTACCGAAATCGATGAGTTTCACCTGGAGATGAAGATCCGCGCGTCAGCGGGATTCATGACAAGAGGGGCAGCAAGTGAGACAAACATACCCTTAGCTGCGCATCTACCAGAATATTCTCGTCCTTGATGTCACAATGGATAATCCCTTTTCTGTTCAGGTACCAGACTGCCTCAACCACCTGCCTAAACACGAACTTGGCTTGATGCTCGGGAAGCCGCTTCCCGGGGGATTGTTCAATGCATTCGAAAAGGTCGTGAGAAGCTCTTCTCCGTGAGGCTGGTTTGTCGGTCTTTGGGCATTTCGTGTACGTGAAAGAGCCTTCATCTGGGGTCGGGGTGAACAACTGTGGTTCGAACACCTCGGCCGTTGGCGACTGTGAGCTCAGTGGTGTGAGAAGCACAGAATCGGCGGTAGAGGTAGTCGAGAACGAGCTGGAGAGACCAGGCATGCTGTAATTCCTCGACGTAGAATGGCCATCCGTTTCGAATGCGCGGTTTGAGACCCAAGGAGAGCCATGAAGCTCTTGGACCTGTCCACAGGATTTGAGCAATACCAAAGGCGTTTCGAACCATGGACCTTACCAAGTAGTAATAGACGTCGTCTTCGAAGTACTCCAGAAAATCCGCAATGTTAGGATGCTGTATCCTACTGAGAAGCCAGATCTCGGTTGGGAGTCGACCAAGTTCCGAATCTTGCGCCCAGGCGTGCCCAGGTACTTTTTCCCTGATGATGAACTTCACAGCGACATCCCCAGGACTGCCTCGTCGCGAAGCGACCATGACGAAACCGTAACCTCCGCTACCGATTTCCTCCCGGAGAGTATACGAGCGAGCGAATCGTTCATTTAGCCGATGTTCAGTTGGAAATAGGTGGGAATACATGGCCGCGTTCAGAGGGTCGTAGGCAAGTGGATCAGGCGAGCCAGAGGAAGGACGAGAGCTCAAGAGAGACAGGGGCAGAGGTCTACTTTTAGTGGACAGTTCAAGTGCCTCGGCAGAGTTGTGATTATCGAGAACGTCAGATGCGGGGAGGTGGTGAGGAGAGATCCAGGCGACGGGGAGATTTGACAGTTCCAAAGGCAGAGGATCCAGCATTTTTTTTCCCACAGGGAGAGTAGCAAGAACGGCAGTGAGGACACAGAGTGAGAGAGGGGAAATCAGGGATAGTTGAGAGAAGAGAGGCAAACGCGTGAGAAAGCTTTCAACAACTCGGCTCTCTCGCAGACAACCAACTCACCTCAGAGACGCAAAGTTGAACCCGAACCACGCCGTTATGGAGCCTTCGGTACAAGTTCGAGATCTGAAGCGGGATAGGGTCAACTTCGTCCTCGAAAACGTCGACTTATCGTACGTCTCGATCCTAATAACACATGATTGGTACTCAGCCGTCAGGGACAACTCCTCTCCAGGTTCGCAAACTCACTAAGACGCGTCATGATGGCAGAAATTCCTACCGTCGGTCAGTTCGACGACCGTTGCGCGATATCAGCCAAATCCGATTTCTGAACGTTGTTTGAATTGAATGGGTGTAATCCAGCCATCGACATCGTGGAAGTCGAAATGAACACCACGGTGCTTCCGGACGAGTTTATCGTCCACCGTTTGGGAATGATACCGCTCAATAGCATGAATTGCGACGAGGCGTTGAGGTACAACAGGGTGCGTCTCGTATACTGAGTCATTTTGAATGGAACCGAGATGACTGTTATTATCAGGATTGCACTTGCAGCGTGTCGTGTCGATATTGCGCGATTCAACTCGTGTTACGGATATCATGTAATGACAGTCAAACACTACACGTCACGAGTGACCATCTAGAAGTCGTGTTACAAACCTCATACGAAGATGAGGGCGATGCCGGTGACGAGTTGTCCAAGAGGAGTGAAGAATTCGGTCATCCAGTGGGCAAGGGTACGCTTCGTTACGTGGATGGTTGAAGGTTATGAGTCCAACGTTCATTCATCTCCACTTCATTTCTAGGCGACGCTAACCACCAACCGGTTCTGATCTGCAAAATTCGCAAGGGGCAAGAGCTGCGTGTAAAGTGCACCGCCAAAAAGGTGCGTGTTTACCTCGATATTCTCATGAGACTTTCATTGACCATTGACTACCGACTGCGCTCTAGGGGATCGCAAAAGAGCATGCAAAGTGGTCTGCATGCTCAGCGGTGTCATTTGAATACGACCCATACAACAAGCTCAGGCATACGACGCATTGGTTCGAGGTCGATGAGCGGGCAGAGTGGCCATTGAGTGATAATGCGAAGGAAGAGGAGCCACCCAGGGAGAATGAGGCATTTGATTACAGCTCGGTTCCAAAACGGTTCTACTTTGAAGTGGAGACGGTGGGCAGCGTGAGTCCACAAGAGGTGGTTCTGAAGGTGCGTGTATGCTCCGATTGCAATGCGTACACCCACTAAACTCAAAAATATAATTCCGTATGCAGGGACTTCGTGAGCTGCAAGCGAAACTCGCGAATCTGATTCTCGCCGTTCAGTCGACTTCGGATATGCCGAGCATCGAGAGTGGTGATGTTCCAGCACAAATGGGAATGCAACCTCCAGGTCCAGCATGGGGTGCACCTGCGGCCACCAGTCCAAACAACCCATACGCCAGCCCAAGTGGTGGGCAAACGAGTACATGGGGCGGCGGAAGTGATCAATGGAGTGGACGAGGCCCAGGAACGAGTCCTAGTTCGAACACCGGCTGGAACTCGACGAGTCCTAGTTGGGATTCGGGTGGGGGTGCGTGGGGTAGTGCATCCAACTGGAATATATGAGTTTTGTAAATTATACAGCGGTACATACAGTGATCGAGTGGTCCTTGAACGAGTAGGGTTCCTTGAATGATTTGACCGCCGGAGCACACTGGCTTCATATTTTGTTCCAATACTTGGTTAGCAGAATGCTCCATGTATTCGGAGGTCTGTGTAGGTAGCTCTTGAAAAAATTATATCTGGTTGCTAGGATATCATGCATATACCTCGAAAATCACCGAACATCAAACTACACATGATTTTATTGCGCATGGTAGGGTCCACCGACCAACTAAATATTTCTACGGTGCACTCAAATTGCCGATGGCTGTTTCCCAAAAAAGTACGGACCTGCCAAAGTGCATTCCCATTGCTCTGCGACTGAATCCATCCCCAGCACGAGCATCCGGCAAATCAGTGTGACCACCGTGACACTTGTTGTCACGCGTTTGACAAAGTTCACTTTCTCCACGCCGGGACGTACACATTCCAGGAAGGCAAGAAAAATGGTGGGATAGGTGCAGGCCAATTGCAAGCGGCGAGGAGGGGGGCAGGAAGGACAGTGGGGTTCGAGGGTTGATGAACCGAGCGCAATTTGTGTGACATTTGTGACAATTGAGTGTGACTGTACCTTCCAGATTGGGTAGCTCAGCATCATTCACGTTGCTGAATTTTTGGCCGACATACGGATGACTTGCTACGACGCAACAAAAGGAGAAAACGAGATTCTGTAATGTAGGTATTGTTTTTAGATACAAGAGGCAGAAATTTTTATGGCCCGAAACCCTTCAAATTGACGACGCAGTGGCCCAATGTCGCAAATTTGCGCAAAGGACTACTCGATCACTTTCCTGTTACGCACACTCTGGGTTCTTCTTTGCGACAGTTGCCGCTCGTTCTCTCCAGCTCCAAGTGCTCGAAATGATAAATCTCCTAGAAGTCCGTTTGTCATCTCGGCGTTCACTCAGTTCACAAACTCGCCGACAATAGGTTACTGAGCCAAGGCTGGCGTACATCGCCTTGGGTGGTTTTGTCGTCACGGTACGCTAAGTCGTCACTCCAAGCATTCTTGGCCATTCTAACTCCACATCCAGTTCAGCGTGTTTTCGTTGCTTATTCGAGAGAAAGTTTGTCTTGATTTCGACCCCAACGGACTAGCAAATGCTCACCCTGTCATAGTTGTACATCAGCGAAGTCGTCATCGGAACGGCTTTCGGGGTGATCATGGGTCCTTATTGCGCGGATGTATTCGACCCTCGTAGTTGGGCATCTGGGACCGGGGTGATCACACTCGAGGTGATGAGAGTGGTGCTGGCCGTTGGTCTTTTCGCTATTGGGATCGAGTTGCCGGAGTCGTATATGATGAAGCACGTTCGAGGGCTGCTTGTGCTTGTTGTCCCTACCATGGCGATCGGGTGGTTCGTCGTTGCTGGTATGTTCCCTTCTCCCTCTCCATAAACGACTTTCCTGCACATATCTCCCCAGGATTTATCTTGCTGCTCTTTCCGTCCCTCAACTTTATCTCCTGCCTGGCTATCTCCGCCTGTCTTACTCCAACTGATCCGGTAATCTCCGCCGCCATCATCGGTACGTGTTTCCCAGATTCTAGGCTCTCCCAAGGTGGATAAACATTGATGAAACCGATTAATCTCCGGCCATAGGTGGAAAGTATGCTCATCAGCACGTGCCGGTTAATTTAAGACGGATAATCGCTGCTGAGTCGGCGTCGAACGACGGGCTTGCTTACCCGTTCCTCAGTATCTCTATCTATCTCACCGTTGAGGCTTCGACAAGGGAGGCGTTTGGGAAGTGGTTCCTTGTCGGATGGCTCTGTATGTTTTCCAGCTTCTCTGCGGTGAAATTTGAGCTAACGATTCCTTGTTTACAGACCAAGTCGTTGTCGGGACGTTGCTCGGCGCCGTGATGGGTGAGCACTTGGGTGCCCGAGCACATAAACGGCCTTTGTTTCTGAGGGTTCTGTAGGGTACGGATTCCGCAAGCTCCTCAATTTTTCTCATGACAGAGGCCTGGCGGACCGCGAGTCGTTCGTGGCACAGTATCTTGCTTTGGCGTTGTTAACTATCGGAGTCGCGAGCACCCTGGGAATGGATGATCTGCTTGCTGCGTTTGCCGCAGGTACGTCGAAGCAACCTTCGTCAACGATTTGATCTGATCATACTGGATTTTGTAGGTACGGCAGTATCCTGGGATGGCAGATTCAACCGGGAGACAGAGACAGAATCCTTCTCTTCTGTTGTTGACCTCATGTTGAATTGTGCCTGCTTTGTCTACATCGGTGCATGGCTGGACTTCCAGGCTTTCAATAGCCCCCACTTGGGTATCACCCCGTGGAGGCTGGTCGCCCTCTTCCTGTGTATCGTGGCGTTCCGTCGGATCCCAGCCTTGCTCGCGCTTTATAGGTGGGTCCCAGAGATCAACACCTGGCAGGAGGCTTTGTTCACTGGGCATTTTGGTAAGTGTTGTTGTTGTGACCCCACTGGCGGTAGGCTGATGTTCCCGTTCCAGGACCTGTAAGTCGTGCGGCTATCCTCGCACTCAGCGTTGTCGCGAGCTGAATGTTATAAATTGACGAATTGGTTATCTAGATGGGTGTCGGGGCAATATTCGTCTCTACCCTCGCCCTTTCCGAGCTGCAAGTTCCACACAGCCCGCCTCAAAACCAGGAAGAACTCTTGGCGGCCACCTTGCAAATCATCGTCTCCTTTATCGTCCTCTGTTCCATCATCATCCGTAGGTTTCGCCTTACCATCTCTGCGGTTCGCAGGAATGCTAACAGGGTACCGTATGCAATACAACAGATGGCTTATCTATTCCGTTCTTCTCCTTCGGTCGTCGGGTCCACTCTCGCACCGTCTCGTTGACGAGGACGTGGACTTCCGGCCAAGGCGGGTGGGGTCAAGGACAAGCGGATTGGGTGAATTGGGTCAAACGGTCCGGGTCAGCACCTCCCTCGCAAACCGTATCCAGACGCGATGAGGAGGCTGGGGATCGGTCTGAGATCCAGCCTAGGATTGAGGAGGCTGGGGATCGGTCTGAGATCCAGTCTAAGATTGAGGAGATATCTGAGGTCGACAGGGACGGGGAACCGTCTAATGCCATCAAGGTACGGAAGGATTTACCCAATCTGGATCACGCACAACGCCTTGGATCTGACAGTTTCCATCCCCCTTTTTTGTGATACAGGAGGATGCCCAGATTACCCAGGTTTTGTTTGGCCCTGAGGAAATTATGATCCTGCCGAAGGATGGTCAAGATGCACCTTCTAGGGGCAGAACATCCGAGGCTAGACAGCCAGGAAAAGTGGTCAGGTTCCCTTCCACCGTGTCCTCCACCGAATAACACACGCTGGTGCCACTCTCCTGTGGCACTGCCAAGCTCTACGCGTTGGACATCTGCAAGTCCCTCGCTCACAAAGAATGACGAATCGAGATCATGTTCCCAGTCGTAATGCCACGTATACCTTCAATGTATGCACGAAATGTACTGGTCACGAAATATACCGTTTACCCCCAGCGTTCTGCGAAGATATGAAGAGCACCGAGAGACCACAGTTTTGTATATTCTCGTGGTCCCCACCCCGTGTCGTCGTCAGAAATACACCATTTTCTCAAGTTACAGGATACAATATGTAGGACCCGTAGCACGTCTACTCGAAGACTATACGTTGTGTTTGTCACGAGGAAAGAAAGGTAGTCCTTGTCCGCTTTCGTCAAAGAGCGTCTGTAAATAAAAAATGCTAGTGGTATTTGGGATGAATGGATACTGCATCGTTGGATGGAACACAGCTGCGTTCATAACTCGACCGTCAAAACTGAAGCAGGCGAGGGTGGGAGGAGCCGTAACCTTCCAGTGATTTCATTCGTTAGGGTTCGTTCTCCCAGACTAATTAACGAGTGCATGGATCTCAGTTCCCGAGAGGACAAACAAAAGTCAAAAAACGAACCTGGTGATAACCACCTCTTTCCGGGCCTTCACTACAACCACATAGCCACTCCGTCCACCACTTCGACTCCTTCTCCGGCTCATCCGAATTGTGATGATCCACCCCTGCGATAGGAGGGTCTGGAGGTTCATTTATGTACGCCAGTTCTTGGTCATCTCGTGGAGGGGGTGTCCGTGGTTTCGGTAGTCCCAATGGCTGGGGAGGGGGTGGTCCCTTCTTCCTCTTCTGGTCAACCGTGGAGGGGTTCGAAAGGATAGGAGGAGGGGGTTCGGAGGATTCTGTGAGAATCGTAGAGTGGTCTGGGGTATTCAGGGAAGTGGTGGAAGCGTTCAGAAAGTTGCGGGGGTTCTCGAACGGGTTTTCTATCATCGTCGAGCTCGAGTGTGAAGGAGAGGCGTCGAACCTCCTTTTCATAGTCGGGGTGTTGGCGCCGGAGGGAGGGGGAGTGCGATCGAGATCTTCAAGGGGCACACCGTCCTCGTGCTCGTTGTCGGGTAAAACGTGATGGTGACCGGTCCCACGTCGTTGACTGCGCATTCCCGCCCAGATCGAGCTCGCTGTCCGAGTGACGTCTCGCACCGAATACCTAAAGGAAGAGCCGGATTCTCGGGCTATCCTCCTTCGTTCTCGTTCTTCCATCTCCCATTTGCGTAGAGTCTACAGAAAATACAGTTGCGCGTCGAAGGAAAGGACGTGGATGAGTGAAGGAACTAAAATTATGAATACCTCACTCACCTCTTCGATTCGTTTGGTCTCTGTCTCATCTGGAGGGTATTCGTCACCGTCGATATCCTGGTGGCTCTGTCGAGGCTCTACCGGGTCGTCCACCATGCGTCCTTTGCCTTTATTGGTGGTTGATAAATCCGGGGTTAGGTAGGCCTCGTTGATGGGGCCCAAAACGGCTGCGCCCTCCTCGTTGGGTGAGCATGGAGGCGGGGGAGACGGAGGAGGTGAAGGGAACAGCTGAGGCTCTGTCGTCGCCGTCCTCGAAGTCATCTTGCCACGGTATTGTCTTCAGACGGTCGATAACGGGTTGGAGGAGAACAACCCTGGCACCAGCATGGGACAAGAGGTTTCGGGTCATGTCACACCGGTTTGTGACCCGAAGCCAAGACTGCGTTACAATTTGCCATGCTGTTCTTTGGTCGAAGTGCTCAGGTAGGTCACACAGGTTCGCAGAATGCTAGTGTCTAGTGATCCTGGAGTGGTAGAATGGTATAAAACAAAATGAGGAAGGTGTCCGAGTCAAGAAAACATGGGCAAATGAAATAAGCGTGATGAAGAAAATCAAGTCCGGTCAAAACTTGCCCCCTTGCTGTAGTGTTTGAGACTGAGGTTGAGACAACATATCAATCGAACTGGTATCGTCTCGGTCGTCTGAAACAGTCTGACGTAGGTTACTAGACTTGGAAGCGTACTGCAAGATAGGAGCATGGGAGTCATCAGATGAACCGTCACGGTCGCGATGATGATGGAACGTGCTGCTACGCCCGCTTGCAGTGCCCATGGACAAGATCGAATTCCTCGCGGTTTCTTTCATCTGCAGGATACTGCGACGGAAAGCGGTCTACGAATATCGTGAGCTCCATGGAACAAATGGCACCACCAGTTGCACAAACCTGTTCACGCCAGTACTGCATGCGCTTTTCACGCTCCACCTCACGTTGCTTTCCGTGAAAGAAGAATAGTCCGAAGAGAGTCGCAAACATCCCTAGAAGGCAAACCGTCAGGACTCCGAAGCACGGAAGGCGAAGGAGCTGTTTACCACCGAAGATGCCAACGCCCACTATGACGTACACCCAAATTGGCAGGTTGTTCGGTGCTCTTACGTCCTTGTCACACCTTCCGCTGGTGCCGCAGTTAAAGGAGAGACATCTAGCAGAATGTCAGGTCATGTCAGTTCATCAGTCTGAGGAAACTCACTCCTTGTCGGCCGCACACTCAGCACCCACATTCTTCCGTTGGATACAAACTTTCTGGGTGGAATCGCAGTAGAGTCCGACTCGGCAGTTGTCACTGTGAAGGAGTTGACACATCTCAGAGACGGATGTGAAGGTAGCCGGCTCACCGTGAGACAATGTCGATATATTCATCATTGGCGCCATAGGAGATGTACGCAGTGTTTTCGACCACGCACGGCAGACCGAGGGTGACATTGGCCCACCTTGAGATGCCTATAATCAATATACGTGTTCGGAGACGAGGATGGTAGGGGCGAGCTTACATGCACTTGAAGTTGAGACAGACACTTCCGTTGACGTTGAGACCATGGGGTGATTTATCCGCGAGATCTTTTGCATCCGGAGGGGGTTGGCATTCATCTGGTTGAACGGAGATATGAGAAATTCTTCGACCTCCAAGGCGGTAAGACCGTCGTACCGTCCCTGTTTAGCTGGCAATCACTGTCGACAGGGAGTTTATCCTGACAACTGTCCTGTTCGTCGGGACAGAATTGACCTTCACCGCATCGAGGCGGAAGGTTCGCGCCGGGGGCGTATCCAAAGGGAAACTCTTCGCGCCTGCATCCTCTTTTCTCGCACTTGTTCGTGTTTGGGTTGCAGAACGTGAGGGGGTTGCAGTTGGTGAAGAACTCATATGTCCCAAGTTGGAGCCTGTTGTTGTTGACAGAGCAATCACCACCCACCGGTACTTCGCCGGCGTTGACGAAGGAGGATGATAGGAAAAGGAAAAGGAGTGTGGTGGGGAGGGGTAGCATTGGTCGTTGCTGAGAGAAAGGTGGTGGGAGAACGCAACCACCAAGAATTACTGAGAGCTATCGTCGCCGTCAGTACCCCTTTGCTCACGTGGCTTCCACGTGGAAAATGATCTTGGGGGAGACCGCTGGAGATATGTCCTAGATTGTCCTAGATTGTCTTGACCTCACTAACTGACTTCCTTCGATCACTCGAGATGGAAGAAGACACAGGTAAGGGGTTAAAAATATTCGTATGACCCAGGTCGCTTATTGTTTAATCTGTGAAGGACCAGAACCCACTCCAACTGCCGGCGTACAGCCTTCTCTAGCACCATCTGCTGCTGATAACCCTCGAGAATGGAATGCCGTGATTAGAGACTTTCTCTCTGCAGCGGGTCTGACTCAGACCGTGCGCGGTTTTGATGCAGATGTGGTGGCGATGAACCCCGATTTCGAACGCGACGTCGTTCCCGGCGCCCTCGACGACCTTGTTGATTCTCTTGTCGTAAGTTAAGCCTGTCGGCTTGCCGCATCAGAAATGTATTGCATGTCATGACCCCGTACCGGCAGCGGTTGGGGAAGCAGCCACAACGCTCACCTCGAAGGAGATCCTCCGATCAGCGCAAGTTGGAGCACGTCAACTTGCGCCCTGGAACCGAGCCCAGAACTCAAAGGTACGCCGAGGGTATAATTTTAATTCATCGGGTACCCACTCACCCCTGCATGCTAGCCAGACGATCAAGGAAATATCACTTTTCCTTGCGAGGAATCGTGCTCGCAATAATGCCTCTAATATGGCTGAATTTCTATCCCAGAGGTCAACAGACCCCGAAGGCGACCCACTGGGAGAAGCGCCCTCTTGCGCGCGGACGGACGCCAAGTCTATTAACAGAGACCTACAGATGAAGTACGACATTGCCAAGAACGAAGATGGACCTCTACGTTCGACCTTGCGAACAGAAAAAACCTCGAGCACGGAACAACTCACCACCTCCGCTCATCAAACTGTATTGGAAAGCAGACTCTGGGACGTCGAGGACCACCTGGCCGTCCGCTATGGTAAATTTACAGGGGTGTCATTTCCTGAGACCTGACGCTCTGACAAACCTTAATCCAGTCCCGCTTCCTCCAAACTCAATCACGGACAGGCTTAAGTTCCTAGAAGATCGGATCGTACAACTCGAACGAGACTTCCCGCCATGGGCCGCCTTACACCTGAACCAACCAAATCGAGAGGTTGTTGTTGGCATAGGTCATCTTCCCACTCAATTACTGACGAGCGTTCGCTTAGTGGCCACCGCCCCCGCAACAAACACCGATTATCGTTCCACCTCGAATGTTGGCAACCTCCGACCCCAGTTCGATACTTGTTAACCCATCAATGGACGCCACGCCCAAAAAACAAACGCGCGCCGGTTCTAGCTTACGGAAGGCAGTTCTTGAGCGGCTGGAGGTTCAACAGGTCATGAACACTCGGAACCTCGGCACTCCCATGGACGTCGATAGAGGATGATCTCGTTCTCAGCGGTCCTTTACATTCGAATGGGAAACGCGACCGTAGTAACGTACACAGTAAACGGGTGATAAGGAACACCGACGGCGTCGACGCCAACGATGACTCTCCGCCCAGTACCGAAACAGGTTGTTGAGGGCGCGATTCGGTCGAAGACCTAGCCCCAAGCCCCCCATTCACCGCCACCAACTTCGCGCACAAAAGACCAGGCTCAGCAGGGACTAATTTGATTTCGTGTCCAGTATGGCTGCTGAACGAACAATTGTATCAGTTCGCGAACTTCCCTCGGACGCGTCTTCTTCGAAATGAACCGAACCTGAGGGAGGCGAGGGCTCAGTACACAAGCAGGCTTCCAATACTCCCGCACGATCCCCCCACTCTGTCCCAACAAACCTAAAAGGGGGCCCGCGCCCGATTCAACACGTGCATGCGAAAACAGTCAGCTTGTCGGCCCCCCACTCACCTGATGTACGGATCCAACGCGTAGCACTCGCCCTCCTGCGTAATCACGGGGGTACCCCCGAGGGTGCTTATACAAGCTTTCGAGTGCCGAACACCTCGTTTAGAATCAATCGTACAGTTCGGCGACAAAGTGGGTGATGGCACCACGGCGGGGGAAGATTGCTTCAGGCCCTTTCTGATACCCCCATCCGCGACCCGCGAGGGCTAGCGTCTCGCTTGCGTGGGAGTTCAAAGCCCCAACCAAGTCTGTTGCGACGCTGGACCACCTTTTGTTCGGTATCCCTTTGGGAATTGCTGTAAAATGCCATCGGAGACGAAAGAGTGTGGGAAGGTCACTTTGCTGTTCACACTCCTTTCGGACGGGCTGGAACATTGATCAATAGCATGCCTCTGGCGTGTGTTACGACTGGGCAAGAGTGCTGGGGGTAAGCGACCCACTGAAACAGATTAACAATGAGACCGAGATGTGTGTGACTAAAGGGTAAACTTTCACGGACCGCTAAATCAGACTTGAACTCTGCTTCGAATTCCTCGAACAAATTTGGTTTCGGCCCGCGAGGAAGAACAATTCTGTCTCGCGTACAGCGATTGCAAGAGTAGCCCAACGCGTTGTCTGGCGTCTTCTGTGGCGTTGATGGGTCCGGTGGCCTAGCTTCGGGGACACAAGACAACCGCAACCCATTTCTCTTTACGGCACCGGCAGTCACCTCAAGATACCTCAACCAGAAGTCCATGCGATGTGCGCGAAAGTACGCTCCTGAAACCAGCAGGGGCGTGAACAGGATTATCTTTAATTGCCGAGAGTCTCTGCCACCATGTAGACGTAGATTGGCCGGAGGAACAAGACGGAGTCACATTTGAATTGCCGGTAGAGGTAACAACCCCAGACGTGGGCACTATGGATGGAGGTGTGAATTGAACCGCCCTGCGTCTCTCCGTTGATAGGAGCCTTCCCTCGGTCTTCACCGATTAAGAGCCCCACTAGTCGAAGATAATTTGGAGATCCGTCGGTCATGTCCGGGGCGCTGCGCTTACGAGGCTGAGCGGAGATCACCAAGGGATACATTTGACACGACAATGAAGAATGGGCCGCAACAAGCGGGTTTAGCTTCGATAAATGAGTGGGAAACACATAAGTGAGATCCTTGGGCGAGTCATTTGGAGCGTCAGAGGTAGGGCGGGCCTCAGCGGCAGAAGAAGTATCAATTGGGAGGATTTCGGAACGCTGAACATTCTCGCCCGTGTTCGCCGGTTTATTTCTCGCGCCTTCGTCCGACTTTCCGGAAAGACGGCAGCAGTCGCATATGGGGCGTCCCGCGTCACATTCTACTCTCGTTAATAAACCGAGGATGTTGATTCCGTAGAATGGAGGAGCGAACCTTTTTCTTTTCGCCGTCTAATCGAACACATCGATTGAATGAGTCACGGCGCGAGTTGTAACGAAGGCCTACCGGTACGGAGTACATGATTGCCGTTTCCTGAGAGCTGCGCCCGGCTCCTGTGCAGTATAAACGCATTCTGTGATGAATTCTTCCTCCACAACGTGGTGCACGGATGGGCGCGACGTCGCCACGTGAGAACGTCAGAGGCAACAACGTGGATCAATCAAAAAGGCCAACCCACTCCCCCTGACTGCCAGGAGCGGTGTGGTCAAGTTGTACTCTGGAGATGCTTACTGACAGCGCTCACTACTCACGAGAACAGGAGGGGCTGAGGGAATAGGATGGCTGGAAGCGAATCATTGGTGTCAGGCAGGGTGGGAACTGTCCGCTGTTGGTAGACAATTCTGAGATTGAGGTCAATAGATGTCAAGAGTCGAAGCGGAAGAGGCGATACAGTGCCGGTCATCATCGATATCCGGCATCTTGACATCCGATCGCGGGCGTCAAGGTACTTTGAAAGAAAATCTAAGTATCCCCCATCTGACAACACAACTCGGAGGGACGGAAATATCGCGAATCGGTTCTTGTGGCCACGTAGTTTCTTGAGTCGTAGTGGCCGAGTCCAATAGATTAAATATTTTCAATTTTCGATTTCAAAGGAGGTAATACACCACGCATAGCTCCATCATACAATGCATCCACTGGGTGACTATCCGTAAGGCTACACCATATACACACGAGTCTAGACGAATACCCAGAGCCTTTTAAGGGAACTGTCAGGACCCCTGCGTCAGGTCGTGGATATTGACTCCAAACCGCTCATCTGGAACCACGACACTTCCACTGTTTTGCTCGAAAACCGACCGACCTTCCAAATCACCGGGGCCGGGAAGGCTCGTAAACCCACCTATCTCATGCCTGCAAGGTGCCGGCGCCATCCCTACACTTGAACTTTTTATTTCATCGGGTTACGCTGTGCGGAGTACATCAGAAATTGGGGAGTAAACCTCGGCTAATGGAACCCTACTGGAACATGTATGTATATCTCTAGCGTTACGGATAGTCACCCACTACTATCTAGGCGGTTCTGAATCAAATCTTCCTCTAGAGATACCCCAAAATCACTCGTGTACGTAAGGTGCTTAACAACGCGAACAAGTCCTTTGGGAATGAGCACCTCCAACCCGCTACTGCAAGTCTTTGATTACGATCACTCGCATCTGAAGAAGGTATAATCCACAATGAATACATCATCGTATCCCGAAGCGGCACTTGTACGCGGAAAAAACTTTCGTATTGGATTCGGGAAGCCCAAGCCAACCTTGTCTGGTCATTGCGCCACCGTAAAACATACTTTCAGGGGGACAACCGTAGTTCCTGTAGCACGGCCGCAGACAGTAGAAAAGCGGTGTGTGTGTGTGTGTGTGGGATCTCTGGGGGGTTTCTCGTACCAACCCCTGAGCCTTTTAACAGGCGGCCTGTTTATTCAAGTCGACGGTTGTGTTCGTCCAGGGGCGAGAATTTCCCAAGTGCACTGTGGGAAAGGTCAGTACTGATCGTCAGTACAAAAAGTTCAGCGGTACTGACGGTGGATTTTTTTGTACTGTGGGAATTTAGGCGTCAAAATGTGTCAGTGCTGCAGGTACTGAGAACGACCCGATAGCGACTGAAATTTTGTACTGATTCGTCAGTACTAACTTTTCCCACAGAGCTCTGAACAACATCCATGAAAGGTGTCTCAATTAGGCGACCCGATCGACGCGGTTGCACGGCTGTAGTACCGGATGGCCAACCGGGATCAACCCGACTGCAAACCGCGGCACCAAGACGTTACTGACAAGGTGAGCTTAGGGAAACAACGATCGCTCAACGCCACTCATGAAACGGATGACAAAGGATGTACGAGCCCAGGATCTAGCGTTCGTCGTATTGAAGCCTGGTTCGTGGTGGACCCCAAAGAGGGACGCTGATGATCGTGAGGAATTGGTCTCCAAATTGACTTTCATTTCTCATGTCCCCCAAGGCCATAGGGAAAGCCGCTGTGGTTCTGAGGGAGGTCCCTGTTGGCATTTCCTCCTTGCAGTTCGGATAGTTGCCTGAGATACAGTCCTACCAAACTGTTGTCAGGATGCAGACGGTTGGTATATTACGAGCCCGAAACGTTCAGACGTCCGCAATGGTGCGACGATCAGCTCCCCGAGCCCGTTTTTGCCCATGAGTTCGAACTAGTAACACCACGGGCGGTGAGGTATTTTTCCGTAACGAGCAAACGCCCCGTTGCCGATCCCCAGGGCCAGAGAATGATTTTCGTAGGGTCTCCGTTCTTCTCTGGGTCGACGCGGACGACACGAGTAGAGTAGACGAGGTGGACCTCCGGAGAATCGGGGATATCTTTCTCGAGACCCTGCATGAGAGAACGGGAACCGATTATTCCCGTTGCGGCAGTTTTGGACGGAGAGAGACCGGGTCCCATCTGTCGAGCTTCTTCTCCATCAGTCAGTCGGGTCGGTACAGCCGAGTGAGGAAGTTGGGGGACCTGGAAGTACTGCGCTTTTACATGGAGTTTCTTGAAATAATCGCGTCGGAGCGACCACGAGCTTTCCGATCTTCTTAGTCGGGGCAATACAGTCCTGTATATTGTGTGTGGTGAGAACCAGGGCCGCAGAGCGTGTGAGTCGGCAGGCCTGGCGCCAATCACGATCAATCGGGTTCGGCCGATGACCACGGAAGTTTCGAGTCGCTCACGAGAGAAAGAGCACCGAACTCTGTTCGATCCTGTAGGAATCTAATACAAGTGTTCAACTTATACACTAGATACCAAAGTCCGATGAAATCATAGTAAGAAATTCGAAAGTAAAACATGAGGTTTGTGTACGCGCGTCCAAGGTCGAGACGACGCGTGTTTGGTTCTGTTTACGGGAGCTGGCGCTTACAGAGCGCCAGGGTGGTAGGGAAATCGGACCTGTAAATTACCTCCGAGCTGTGCGAACTGTATGCTCATGGAAACACACATCCTAGCTGTCCAACGAACCCGATCTCTTCACTTGGCGTGGGATTCCTCTCCACGAGATCTTAGGGGGAACCTTCGGGCTAGCCATTCAACGATCACGAGACCGACGACACCTGGGAGAACATGTTAGTATTACATCAGATTCAGAAGAGTTCCGTCACGAACCATTTCCGTCCATACCTCCGCCCGCGACAAGACGATCGATGGAGAATTGAGGGGCCTAGGAAAGTGTGACACATCTCTCGGAGCGAGGGAGACTCTAACCCGGTACTTGAAGCTTGAAAGTTTGAACCTCGCCGCTGGGTTGAGGATCGCTTTGACTGCCCCCATTGGGTTTGACGACATAATGGGGAACCGGCAACCAGTTTTGGTCATGTGCGATATTTAGAAATCGGTGAAGGTATCTTTACCTCTCCCACATTGCACCCACAGCGAGAACATCGGATTAGAAACACACAACGGGGTTGCGAATAATTGGAAATTTTCAGAAATTTAATACTTCGTGCGAAACCTTCGCCCTGGAGCTTGCAAAAGGCGTTAAAGTGCTGTACGTCCACGACCACTCCGGCATCAAAATCACGAAATCAATTCAGTTTTGGCTGGAGAAATGACCGATGACCGCCGGAGTTGTCGTGTACGTACAGTAGTTTGCATCGGTATTGGAACACACAGATCCGGGCGCAGGCAGTTCTGGCGTGACATTGACGCGGCAGTAGCATGAAACGGGTAATTTTCCACCCAGAGATCCGAACATACCGACATGGGCGAGCTAGCTTGTGGGCCGGCGCACCATACCGTCTCATCCTTTGGACCCGTCGCCCTCGATGCGGGGTCTCATACAAACCGGAGGATGGATGTACGGCTTGTTCGCAGCGCCCTCGAAGGTGTCCGGAGCGATCATGCAATCTAAGGATAGGAGTGGGAGGATGGAGTGACGTTTCCCAAGGGAGAATGTATGTCGAGAAACTGACCAACCCCCAACAGGCAACCCTCCGCTCTGGCCCAGTCGTCAACGGCAAGAGATTTTGGGCGAGGAACATGCGCACTACGCGTCCAGTAACCCGATTCTCCCAGACATCGTCCAGGTAAATAGACAGCCCCGCCCCCACGAGAACGCGAACGCAATCTCCGTCCGCGAGGGTCAGGATTCTAAGACACACCGTAGTTTGGCCGCTACGGATCTGTAACCTATACCATACTTCCTATGGAGATCAACGGCGCGGGATCAGGAGGGACTTTAGATACGGCGGCGACTTCCCTCGGTCTTTTGCCCCTAGCAGAACTGTATTGTCCAATCTCTCTCAAGTCAGAGGACTATGCAGGGGCAAAGGTGTGGGGACGTAAACTCCCACTCGTGTCGATATGTTCAAATATCTAGATGACAAATTGCCCTAATACGGAATGGTGTCATACTGCAGGCGCGTCGATGGCATTTCGGAACGGCCTGCGCCCGAATCTGTGTGTTCCAACACCAACGCAAACTGCCGTACGGGCGTTGGTTTTCAACACATTCCACGCTACCGAGCGCACGCTTGACAACCCGACACCGTGCATAAAACCACCCGAAAATGATGTGGTTTTTTGTGTTGCCAGAGGGATAGAGCCGTGTTTGCGCCTCTGTCTGGACTCTTGGTGGCGTCTCAATCAATATAAGAAAGAAAGAAAGAGAAAAGTGACGGTTGCCGTCGCATGAACTCTTTCCCTTCTCATCCCCTTCACTCATACGATGGACCAGCCCCCTTCTCTGGACGGAACGTACGATTTCTTCGTCGCCACATCTCGCTATTTTCATCTCAACCACCCCGCGCCCCCCCCAGGTTCGGTGCCGCTTTTATCGGGATGGTTGTTTCTGCAGTGTGAGTCGAACCACTTTCTTGGCTCTAATCTCTTATGATTAGCATGTTCTTGCACAGGCTATACGGAGGTAAACCATCCGAGTACCCCATCTCGGTTTTCGCTCTCTTGACCGTCACATAGTCTCGTGTTCCCAGACCTTCTACTACTTCCAGCATTACAGCGAGAGGGACGGTCGCGGAACCAAGGCCGTCGTATGTCTCGATACACCGATGTCCGTTTGTCAAGCTCTCACTCCAAATAGGTTATCGGTACCCTGATATCCGACACCATACATCAGGCGGTCATTTGTCATGAGCGTGAGATCCTTCTTGGTTTCTCACATCCCTGCAACCTGTCTCAGATACCGTACCTCAGTTTACAGCTACCTCATCACGAATTATTTCAGGCCGCAGGAGCTGAGTAAACTCGTCTGGTACGTTCTGGCTCCACCTGTCCATGCCCTTGTTCACTCACCGGTGGGTGACACCTCAGGAGCGCTGTGGTAAGTTCCTGCTTGCTTACAGTGTTTCATTTCGCTCACTGCGTACGTCTAGGGCGAGGTGATACCCAATGTGAGTTTTTCCGATGGAGCGCACCTCGAGTTGTCTTAAACACGAAATTCCCAAGGCAATCACCACCCTGCTTGTCCAATCGTGAGTGCCCTGTGGTTTTACACGTTCTCTGATCTGACTTGCTCGTAGGTTTTTTGCGGTTCGCATATGGAAATGTCAGTAGAGCATGCCTAGATGTCCTTGCGGTAACCTGACTCTCTTTAGTCAGCGGGAGGAACGCGTTTATCACTGTACCTCTTGTGAGTATCTCTTAACCCTCCGTGCCTTTCCTCACCATCCCAAAGGTCGTTCTTATTGTGGGAGAGTTTGGTACGTGAGCTCGTCAAACACTAGGAAACTACAGCTCATCTTCTCTGTCTAAATCGCAGTTTCCGCCATCGGTACGTTGGCTGCCCTCCATGATGAACGGCGCCGTTGATTGTAATCCATAACAGTATTCGCCGCGAAAGGGTAGGGTATTTGGTGCATGTATTCACCGTAAACTCACGCAAAGCCGTAGCCTACGCATGACCACATTCGCGCAAATTACCGTACTCAAGGCAAGACTTCGATCCTAGCTTTTGATCCTTTCCGCTTACCAGCCGCCCATCAGCCGCTTTCAATGGTCATAAACGTGCTGGCAGGTGCCGCTGTTTCTGCCGGACCGATTCCACCCCCTTGATTGACACCCCTCACAGTCGCAGGTGATGTTTATATCACGGTCGTGTTTTCTACCCTGTTACGCAGAGCGCGAAACAATATCCAAAGGTAACCTACTCTCGCGCTTTGCTTCTGTCTTGGCTGACCGCTCCCCTCAAGGTCGAATACAATGATAAATATGCTTGTAAGGAACTCCCTGGAATAACGTTTCAAGGCTCACCCCCCCAAAGATCGCGTTCACTGTTCAGACGGGGATGCTGACAAGCCTCTGTGCGTTAGCCTGTCTCATATCTGTAAGCCATTGTTTGTTCATGCGCGCCCGACGTTTCTGATCTGGACCGATACAGATCAACGTCTCACCTGGCACTTTCATTTATATAGGTTTCTATTTCATACTGGGACGATGTACGTGTGAATGGGTTAAGTGACGGTGGGGCTGCGCTTATTTTATGTGCAGTGTATTGCAACTCGTTGCTCGCGGCACTCAACGTCCGCAAGGCAATTCGTGGGAGAGGGCACAACGACCTCGGCATATCTCTGGGCCGCATCGGAGACTCGGGTTTCTCGACTGAGAACAGCCACAAGGTAGGTGGGTCAGCACGGCCATTTGTACTCTAGTGTCGCTCATCCGTTCATTGGCGTAGGGAATCGACATTAAGGCTGAGATCGTGGGTGTCGAAACCCATGGATATATCAAAGGGGATAAAGCCCACAGTTACAATGGCAGTTCGCCATTCGTTCGGCCCACGTCTAACGCCAACGATTCCCGGGTGGCTCAGGCAGAGTCTGATGTCGAATCGGGACAACGCAGCGTCTAAGACGGACATCGGCATT
>Ga0307515_10004904_pt1 | contig 27338 bp, 33 predicted proteins | sample 17_EM_MG_FD_194513 | JGI IMG/M metagenome (GOLD analysis project Ga0307515, IMG submission 194513) | Populus trichocarpa ectomycorrhiza microbial communities from riparian zone in the Pacific Northwest, United States - 17_EM | ecosystem: Host-associated > Plants > Roots > Unclassified | place... | reverse complement strand
GTGGACGGAGAACTGACCGTGTCCCCCAGGCGAAGAAGACTGCTGACAAGATCGCGGAACGGATGACGAGCGAGGGTCACAAGGTCGCCTCACTCCACGGCTCGAAGGAAGCGACGGATCGTGACTCCGTCATAGACCGTTTCCGCGATGGACAGGACAAGGTGTTGATCACCACGAATGTTATCGCTCGGGGTATCGATATCCCACAAGTTAACATGGTTGTCAATTACGACCTGCCGATGATGAGCGAGAGACAACAAGAACCCGGGGTCAACGATCGGATGGACCTTATTCCGGACGTCGAAACGTACATCCACAGGATAGGTATGGAACCCGCTGGAACCGCTCCTTCGAAAGGAAATTGATTCGATTATACTCTAGGACGTACGGGCCGGTTTGGCAGGAAGGGCACCTCCGTGAACTTCGTGCACAATCAAAAGTCGTTCCAGGACATGATGACCATTCAGCAAGCCACCGGGAGGACGATCACAAAGGTGGAGACCGGCGATTATGACATGATGGACGAGGTCGGTTTATCATCGCCGTCAGGGTGTTGACCACATGGCTGACGTTGACATACACACCGAATCTCGTTACAGCAACTGAGGGCAATCCTGAAAAAGAAATAGGTAGACGTCAGGCTGGAGCTGGGCGGGCGCCGCGAAAGTGTACATCGGGATTCTTAATATGTTCACGACCCACGACAACATCATCCTTTACTCATCTTCTCCGCAATCTCTTTGGACACGTGTAATCCGGATGTTCGATGCAATTCAACGTGTTCCCATTCTATCGTACGACACAACCACGCTATGGACCATTCATGGAACATGTGATTCGAGATAACCGTAACAGAAACCAGAGCAAGAAGGTGTTGGTCTTAGTATGCCGAAAGATCAAGTACATAGCCGTATACAGTGTACACGGCGTGTTGGGTGGGGAAAGGTTGGGTTGATGAACACGAGGAAATCATGGGGTATCATCATCGTCAGGGATTGGGATCCCCTTCCTTCGCCTAGGGAGTGAATTGGTGAGTACGGCGTTCCATGCGTGAAACAAGGGGTAAGTGAATGGTGTTAACGTACAGCTCTTGCACTGAGATGGTGCGGGGAAGAGGGTCGTGGATCGTTAGCGTGGGATTTCAAACGGGCCGGACGGCGATGAGATGAGAACGCCGTCAACAACCGAGGAAGACATCTCACCTCGAATCACGAAATTGGCCAAGATTGCAAAGAACAGGAGAGCACTGATAAGGACAAGCCCGAAAATTTGGTCTGCGTGAAGATGAGATAAGGAGATGGTCGTCAGCTGAGAGATGATACGACTGTGAGGGCCTACCAAAGTGCCCTGGGTCTCGCCTCCGAATCATACTGATGCGGTGCTGGTACACGACCCAGCCATAAGTCTAGATAGATATTGTCAGCTCGATGCAATTCGAGCGACATGGGAGGAGACTTGCGATGATCCCTACGCTGACGGCAGCATAGAAATACGCAAAGTTCCTAGCAACATCGTCTTTTGAGGAATTGAAAAGCGCGAGGGCCAATGTGCCAATCAACACCCCAATGTTAAGATAGGAAACCCATGCTAAAAAAAATAGACAATATATTAATGAATAAATTTGTCAACCCCCCACGGGCACTTCCCCGGGTCTCAAAAATACGTACTTCGTTCGTTGGCAAACCATACTTTGGCTTCGACCTTGATCGGGGTTGCGATTTTCTTGGGGACCCTGACCTGGGGCGGCAACGAGTTGATGGCATGATAGTCCCTGGCGGCGGGCATATTTCCTTCATCGTCCAACTCCGCATCCGGGATTCCATCCGCTCGAGTGTACCTCGGCCTGGTTGTAAGGTTTTTCGGGAGAGAAGCAAGGGCTGTGGGAGAGAATGGAGTCAACATGTCGGTCATGGCGACCCACGAGCGTCGGATAAGCCCTCCATTTGAGTCGGCTCTTCTATGACCATTCAGTAGGGGGTCCACGTTCGCATCTGGGCGGAGGTGGGTGCTGCCGTCGGTGCTCGGACTGGTGGGAACGGACATCGTGCTAGATAGACGCAATAGGCGGGGTGGATGAAATGTTGGGAGAAGCCGGGATTTTTTTCGATCGCACGTTCGTGATCCTTCGGGTAACGGTTCGGGTCCGTTCGGGTTTTTGAGGTCCGCCTACATTTGACTTCATTCTGATTTGGAGGTCCGATTACATCTCATTACATTTCTGGTTTGTAGTCCAACTACAAAAATAACAAACGGGTTCGTAACGGGTTGTTATCGGCGATCATTCTTCCGGAAGACGGGAGCGACGTCTCGAAGATTCCTGGGCTATCGGACCCCCGGTATCTTATAAACCGCCCGCCAACCTAGCTCCAACGTCGAACTCCACCCACTTCTTACTTTGTTCATCGCGAGTACGCCATGGGGCAAGACTACTACAAGCTATTAGGTGTCGACAGGGACGCCACCGAGGAGGAAATCAAGAAGGGTTACAAGAAGATGGTGAGCACTTGACCTGAAATCAGTTTTGACAACCTCGACGACTAATTTTACCTCTTGCAGGCCCTGAAATGGCATCCAGACCGTAATGCCGGCTCAGAGTCTGCGTCAAAGAAATTCAAAGAGGTAGGCTCCCAGCCATCTATGATACCATCACGTCAGTTCCCGGCGTTGATCACCACCCCCTAGATCTCTGAGGCTTTCGAGGTCCTAAGCGACAAGCAGAAGAGGACTATCTACGATCAGTTTGGCGAAGAAGGACTCAAGGGGGGTGGCGGAGGCCCTCCTCCCGGTGCTTCTGGATTCTCCAGTTTCCCCGGTGGGAACTCTGAAAGTTTCCCTGGGGGCTCATTCCCCGGAGGAGGCTCATTCCCTGGAGGAGGCTCATTCCCGGGAGGATCATTCAGCTTCACCACGTCCGGTCCTGGGGGTGGGTTCGGTGGAGGCGGTTTCAACCCATCGGACCCCAATAAGGTTTTTGAGTGAGTAGTCTTCGGTGACTCCGTCATTTGACCGGACGAATTAACTCCGCGCAGACAGATATTTGGAAACTTGCCCGGATTTGGAGGAATGGGTGGCATGGGTGGAAGAAGGAGGGGGATGTCGTTTTTCGATGATGAAGATGATATTGGACCATTCACCAGCTCAGGTAGCATGCCAGGAGGTATGCCAGGCAGCAGACCGAGTTCCGGCCGACGTTCGCCACGAACAACCAGTCGGCCCACACAACAGAGCGAAATATCAAAGTCCCTTCCGGTCTCGCTCGAAGATCTCTACCAGGGCGTGACAAAGCGCATGAAGGTCTCGCGGAAGTTACTGAGCGGGGGAACGGAAGAAAAGGTAAGTTCGCCATGCCTTCAAAGCGTCTCATGAATGGATTTGATCCTAATATGTCCGGTTGGCAGGTTCTGGAGATCAACGTGCCCCCAGGTTGGAAATCCGGAACGAAAGTCCGTTTTCCTCGGGCAGGGAACGAACAACCTACGGGGGAATCACAGGATCTCGTTTTCGTCGTTGAAGAAAAAACACACCCGAGGTTTACGCGAGACGGAAATGACCTCATTGTTACCCAGAAGTTATCGCTCGTCGAAGCACTCACAGGAGAAGGAGGGAGGAAGACGATTGAGCATCTAAATGGTCGGAAGCTACAGGTATCGGTCCCCTCGGGGGTGGTTAAGCCTGGACGGCAGACAACTCTATCCGGTGAAGGCATGCCAGTGCGAAAGGAGGGTCAGATGTACAAGTATGGGGATCTGATTGTGAAGTGGGAGATTGTATTCCCTGACCACCTAACGCAGTCTCAGAAGGAGGGGATCAGGAAGGTGTTGGGTTGAGGGGGGACGCAGCAAGTCGGCTTTCGACACCTACTCTATCATTGATGTTTAGATGGACGATCTTCATTTCACCGTATACTTAATCGCTACACACAATGTATCAGTACAATCATCCCTCCTACTATCAGTCTGCGACTGCGGCAAAGCAAGCATCGATAATCTCTCTTGTCTCGAAACGGGAGCACGGGACTGAGCGTGATCGGGAGTCGTAAGAACGAAACGAGCGCCATCTCTCCCTACTGCTCTCCCCACGGACGCTCTTTCAATGAAACAGACGTCATCTTTTGCTCTAAAAGTTCCTATCGGCTCCTCCCGGGTACCCAGGCGTCCTGCGGATGACTACTCTGCTGGTCGAAACTTTGTACCATGACATAAATTCGGTCACATCCACAGCCGACATGCAATGAGGCAGCCCTCGTTTCGCCCTAAGCGTGTTCCATTTGTCATCTTCGTTGTGGTCCTGCCCAAACCCCGCGAGGAAGTCACCTCCCAAGCGCCTGGCAACGAAGAGTTTGGCTGTGAGATGCCCGGATCCTGTGATCTTCGGATCCCGGCACAGGTCTTTGCGATTTTCTAGGGAGATGGACAACACTAATTGTTTTTCTGTGGATGTGCGTATCCTGGGCGTGTTCGTATCTTTGCGATCTTTTTTTTTTTCCATTCAGATTGAAGGCAGTTCGTCATCGATGGAATAATCGGCCGGGATCATCGTCCCAAACCCTCGAGACTTAAATGAAGTGGTTACTTACTACGTCTCCGTTCACTTCGTTCACGTCCACCATCAAGGTCCAGCCCCTGGCTTTTCCCATTTCCCGAGTCCAATTCGACCACGCGTCCCCTTGCCCCCTCACCATCACCGACCTATATATCCACCACCTCTCCCTCTTACACCCGGGGTCTCCCCCTCCATGTTCTGAGCCTCTGACGACTCACTTACGCCTCCTCCGCACCACTACCTCCCTCGGATCACTGCGACCCTTTTTGTTTAACGTTCATAGTTTTCATTTCACCACACTCCCTCTCACCACCCACCCTCTAAATCCGTATGGCTATCGAGAGTTATTCCCCTTCCACTCAGAGGATTGCATGTTGTCGCATACTGGGCCTTGAAACCTCCGCTACTCGAGAAGAAATAAAGTCGGCCTATAAACAGTTGGTGTGTCTTCGTTTCCCCCCGTCCCCTGCCCTGTCCTCCGCGAAAGATTTCGCTTGTGGTGGTGACACTCAACAATATGCCCGACCCTCTAGGCTCTCAAGTGGCACCCAGACCGACATAAGTCACAAAAAGAATACGCGAAGGATCGGTTTGTTGAGGCGAGTCCGCCCTCCATACAATTCACCCGTGTACCCCCGACCTGACTCGGCTTCTTTATGTTCTGTGTTCTCAGATCCATGAGGCATACCAAACCTTGTTGAACTTGACTCCAATGTCACCACCGATGTCGAGGGACGCGTCAGGTTTTACCTCGCCACCACCGACCCCCGCGTCAAGACCTTCCGACTTTTACTCTCAAAGTGCCGGAAGCACCAGCTCATGGTCTTCCTCGGGACCTTCTTCCAACCCCTCCACTCCACAGACATCCACCGATGACCTCCCTACTCCGAAGGCGAGCAAGCATACCAGGACTCATGCCAAGACATCGACCGATGGTTTCCGAAGGGCACGGACAAGAACCCTCTCCAGAGTAAAGAAGAGGTATGTTGCCGTCTTGATTACGTTGAGTTGGGACTGATCGCCTTTTACAGCGACAGGGCCCAGTTCACGCGTACAGAGTCATCTACTAGCAATCGCTCGCACAACTCCCCCAAATCTCATTCCTCCTCAGGCCGTCATCACCACTCAAGTCGGTCCCACAAGGCGGACCGCCCGGAACGCTCCTCGTCGGACCGACATCACTCTTCCTCGACCAAAGGCAAAGAGAAGCCCACCTCCTCTAAGCACACGCACTCCCGTTCAGAGCGTTCTCCTGATCGTTCCGATAAACCTGAACGTGATGACCGCCGCCGACACCGTCACCACAGACACCGTTCACGTTCACGGTCCCGGTCTCGGTCCCGATCTCGTGACCGCCCCGAACGCTCCGAACCCTCGAAGCACTCCGACAAGGGCAAAGAGCGAGAGAGGAGCAAGGACAATGATGTGAAGGTGGAGGAACCCGAGACAAAAAAGGAGAAGGCCGAGACTGAGAAGAAGCCGACCAAGGTGCACAAAAAGTCGGAGAAAGAGGGGGAATCGTCACCTAAAGGGAAGACCGAGAAGATCGAGGAAGAAGTCGATGACCATCCACCTCAGACCGCCGAATCTCCCCTTCGCCCACCGATTATTGGCATCCCACTGCGGCCAAGTCGTGCTCCGGACACTAATAACTCTGATTGGATCTTCCCTCTCCCTCTCACGTTAGAGGAGCTCTACTCTGGCACAAACTACAGGTTCCAGATCACCAGGCAACTGAGGAACTCTCCCAAACCCGACTCGCACCCAACTTCCACCCCCAAATCGGCTACCTCTTCGCTCGATGGTGAGCCGAGTGCCTCTACGATCCACGTCAACATCGACATTCCACCTGGCGGCTACAAGAACATGACTCAGATGCGGTTCGAGGGTATCGGAAACCAACGCAAATCCGATGGAACCTTCCAGGACATCGTCTTCGTCATCCAGGAGGTCCTTCATGATCGGTTCATCAGGATCCAGGACGACCTTGTGGCTAGGATTGAACTGACGTGGGACGAGGCTCTCCAGAACGAGGATGTCATTCTCGTCGATGGATTGGACGGCGAGAAGGTTGAGGTGCCGATCCCGAAAGTCCCAGATGACAGCAAGGAAACCAGGATTCCAAAGGTTGGGATGCCGGTCAGGAACTCCAAGGACGAGGTTATCAGTCGAGGCGATCTGGTCATCAGGCAAGTCTATCTTCCACCCGTGTTCTAGCGGGATAAGCTGACCCTTCGAATGCTACATAGATGGGAGTTCGTTTTCCCTCAAAAGCAGTCAAGCTCGAAATGGCAGGCGCTGAAAGGCCTGAAATCCAAGTTCAGCTGGCAATCGCCCAAAGCAACTGCACCTTGAGCCATGGGTTCCCAGGGGTTTCTTTACGTCTTGTACAACTCGGACAGGGGTGTGAATAGACCGCTTCGCTGTCGCAACGAACGTGTCTTGCTGGTCGACTCGTGTTTCATGCGTTGCGATCCTTCCTCCTCTGAACCTTAAGATCAAACCCATCCCCTTCCATGGTCCCCCCTCTCCTCCCCTCCATCCTTTCTCCACTTCTTTTCTCCACGACCTGGTGTGTATACGACCCATCTATACATTGTCGTTGTTCCACTTCTTCATTCCTGCCATTCCATACACGTGGAGCCATACCAGGCATCAACTCCTACGCCTTTCATGAACATACCACGACCACTCATACCGTGTATTCTTCACCCCCTTTCCGGTTTCTCAGTCATCTCTCGATCTCCATCTCATCTCATCGGCACTGGTTTCTCATACACACAATTTCCCGCCTTCTACAAACTTATTCCAATATTTCTCTCTCGTCACATCTTCCTCACTTCCTTCACCTTTTCATCCAATCTTTTAATCCTGTATCCCACCCCATTTCTCGTGATTCAACGTTCATGCCCCGGAGCATGTTATCCAGCCTTTATCCTGTACTAATGTGTACGTTCCCCCTATGGGGTCCATCGTCGTCCTTCACAGTAGTTTAGTGTAGTGTAGTCTTCCCCCACGTAGAACCGTCCGTGTTCTCTGCAATCGATACCAGTTCTGTGATCACTTAATGGCTCAGAAACTCTTTCATCGACTACACGTAACATTCTGACGGCCCAGGTGCACGGAATTCGAAGAGGGACGAACACGTCTACGGGCAGAAGAAGTATTCTTGTTGGCCACACCGAGTGGCGGCAACTTGTCACGCAGCCGACTTGCACCTTGCCTTCCCCCATCATCGTCTTCTACCTCGCGATTTCTCTTCCTCCAAACTTTCACGAGGACAAATTGTTTACCCCTCCGAATCAAGAGCAAGCATTGCTGTCAATGTACGTGAACGCGTCCCAGAGATTACACGGCATTGACAAAAAGTGGGCACCAGTATGGGCCGCGAGACAAACATCCACTCGATTAGGGCCTTGGATAAACAGATCGCAGAGGGCGAGGGGGACATTATCAAGCTCAAGCGCGGCCGGAATTCGTTGCTGAACATATCGACGCGCGTGCCCCCCGAAATACTGGGATACATCTTCGCTTGGAGCCTCGCTCGGGAGGCGGCCCATACCCTGTACTCCCTTTCACACTTTGACGGGATACGAAAGGGATCCTACAACTTCCTCCTCGTTTGCCACCACTGGTTCGAGGTCGCATCCCGCACTCCAGAACTCTGGTGCTTCTGGGGAAACACTTTGAAGGATTGGAAGAAACGGTATCATCGTTCCGGAACTGCCCCCCTCGATCTGGTGCTGGACGGAGATAGATGTGACCCCGGCGAGCCCTTCGATGGAGCCCTTCAGGGTGCAGTCGCGGATCGTGTCATGCAAGACGCTATACGACAAGTCCACCTGGGTTCCCATGACGGGGACATCTTAACCTCGATCATCTCATCATTAACCCCCGACGACGAAGGTGGCCGGAACGAGAAGATTGAATCAATCATTTTGCGAAGCAGGGGGTCTCCTCCCGTGGATGTCTCGAAGTTTTTCGCTCGGTCCAGGCTTTCGAAGTTGCGGATGCTTGACCTCTCCGGGAACCTCCAGATTTTGTCGTGGGACCACCTGGCATCCCGAACCACCCTTCTGACCACCCTTTCGCTCAACATCACCGAGTTCTCACCGTCCATTTCCCCAACTGCGTCTCAGCTGTTCTCCATCCTCGCCTCGAATCCCAACCTTCGGCAGCTCATGTTGTCCGATATAGCCCTCCCACCCGACGACGATGGGTCCACGTTTCAGGTGCCGCTGCGCGACCTGAATATACTCTCTTTGACGGGAGATTTTCGTCGCCTGTTTTCGTTGCTGCGCCGATTGATACTCCCAGGAGCGTTGGACAGCGTGTTCATTACTGGATTCGATTGCACAGTAGAGGACGTTTTGCAAACCCTCGGGCCGTACATACGAAACCACTTCCAACGCGACGCCAGGTTTCAAGATAGACTGGGGGTCTGCTCCTTCTCCTCTCCCGGCTCCATCTCAATCTCGGTCAACGCCGTATGCACCCACGCCATTGCACCGGCACCCAAGCCACCGTTTGTTGCGTTTACGGTGGTCCTAGCCGACCTTCCCCCAGATCCACCGGAACAATTATTCATCGACCTCGTCGCGCTCATCCCCCGAGACCACGTTGTATCCTTCAACGCCAACGCCGCCCACCATGCAAAACCACCGGAAGAACTGTTTTTCATGATGCCGAACATCGAAACGTTGTACCTCTCCGAAGTGGAGGTGTCGAAAGGGTTCCTGCGACCAAGCCCAGACGGACCGCACGCCAACGAGAAACTCCTCCCCTCGCTTCGATATCTGCATCTGGAAGACGTCACGCTGGACGACGGTGGTTGGGATCGCCTGACGGAATACTTGGTTCACCAAACCTCGGACAACCAAATCGTATCACTCGAGGTGTTTGGTGATTCTCCTTATATGCCCCAAGAGATGGTGGACGAGATAAAAGGCTTGGTTGAAGAGTTTACTTACGAACAACGACCGGAGGCAGAGGGCAAGGAATCTATTTGTAGTAGTTGCGGTTTGACACATGGAGAGGATGAGTAGTGATATACTGGTCACTCATGCCACCCACGGTAGTTTATTGTTTTGGCTATAGAGGTTTCCGACGAACAAAAAACGCTTGATTTCTGATCGCTGAGGGACAAAAACTTGCAAAGTCATTGTGGTGAAAATGCGCCGAGGGCTATGGCCTGCCTCCTCAGGGGCGGGTGGGGAGATCAACGTTAATTAACGATACGGATGTGGGAGAAAGAACAGAGCGGCTGCCTCGAAACTCTGCTCAATCAGAAGGCAATATAGCGACCAACCTTCAAGTTGGGTGGTCCTCGAGTGGTCCTATGACAAGAAAAAAGGAGGTCCTACCCGGGTTCGAACCGGGGTTACGGGAAATTGATTTCAAGTCAGAATCCCGTGTGATAACCACTACACTATAGAACCTGGCAACGGGTTTGGTGCGCAGTGAGGCGATGTGCAGTCATCGCAAATATCCTACCTCTAACCAGACTGGATGCCTCTGCCGCCACGAGAATCGAGATATCCGAAAGGAGTGAGTTCCCTGTCGTTTAATGCCGCCCATCAAACAGGCGTGACACAGGGGATCTTCAGGAGATCAGGGAGAAGAGAGAGGGGAGGCGGAAGGTGGCTGTGCTATGGGCTACGGAGGTGGGGTGGAGATGATCAGCCTCTCATTTTATATAACTGGGCCGAACACTGAACAGTTCGAACTTCGCGTTGGACTTCAACACATTCAAACCGTAGCAAGGTTTCGGTCGATTCCCGCCCTATAACGACCTTCCTCACGATTCACTCTCCTTTCCTCTTCACGACCAACTCATGTTCCCTTCAGTCCGCACCTCACTTATCTTCCTCCTCTTCTTATCTTCATACCTATGCGAAACCTCCGCTCAGGATCCTACCGCTCCACGGTATGCGACAGCCCGCCCAAAAGGAAAAAAAACACCCACACTCACACTTCTTCTAGATGGGGCCAGGCGCACGCCATCATCCAAGAGACCCTCTGGGTCCACGGTGGAAAAACCGACCGCTATAACCAATTTTCCTACACCTCTGCTCCAAATACCAACGATCTCTTTCGACTCGACCTCAGTCAATCCTTCGACCTCTCAAGCCCCCCATGGGAAGTTCAAGGCGACTGTGGTAACGACACCAGTTGTCTAGGCCCCCTCATGGCGTTCCATTCAATCTCGGCTTACGACCCTTCGCATATGCTCATGTTCGGTGGCCAACCTGATCCGAACTCTGATATTGTCCTTCCCGACAGACCGGACTCGGCCTGGACGATAAACGTTCGCAGTAGCGATGATCTGTCATGGGAGAACCAACCGCAGGGCTGGGCAAACGAGCCCTCAAGACGGATTTTCCATTCTGCTTCCTCTTCCGGGGGGAAGGTGTTTATCACCGGAGGTCAGAAGGCCGATGGTTCCCAGACCGCACTTAACGCGCACGAGGTCTTCGACTGTGATGGTCCAACCTTCACTACTCTACCAACAGCGAACGGCCCTCCAGATTTGTATGGTCACACCTCCCTTGTCTTACGCAACGGTTCCCTGCTCGTCTTTGGTGGCTATAGCCAATCCCAGAGCACCTTGCTCCCGTTTTCAACAATTTGGATCTTGGATACTTGGGCGGACACTTTTGCATGGTCGTCAGTACGGATTGACAACACAGCTTTGCCCTCTGCGAGACGCAACTTTGCCGCCGTCGTACTGTCGGATGGCAGGATCCTGATCCACGGTGGATCCGATGCCGTACTGCAGACCACTTACAGTGACGGCTGGATACTGGACACGACCAAGGATCCCATGGTCTGGGCTCAGGTAGATTCACTTTCAACTTTGGGTCCAAGGCGGGATCATATGGCAGTGGCGATCGGATCGGCCGTCATGTTTGCATTCGGTGGGTATTCTGTCTACTTGCTCTGACATACGGTTGCTGAAAGCAGACTACAGGGTATGGTGGAAGTGGCCCAGCCCCGGCTCCGATAGCAGTGTATGATTCATCGACAGGAACCTGGCCCCCAACCTATACACCACCCTCATCATCCTCCCCACCGATCAACACTTTTGTTCCCAATCCGACGTCAAAATCTGGCGTTTTATCCACCACCACTGGGACAGGCTCACACAGTTCCGGGACTGGGACTCTCGCACCAACCGAGACCGGAGAAGGTGGCAGCGTGCCAGGCAGTAGTTCCCATATCACCGCGATCGTCGTTGGAGTCGTCCTCGGAGTTCTAGCCCTTATAGTTGCCTCGATCGTCGCACTGGTTATTATCCGGCGTCGCCGTTTACGCAACGGTCGTTTCCACATGCTCTACCCCTCTGAAGATGATGAAAATTCACACGCGGCGGCTGTGATACCGGTAGCGCAATCGGCGACAGCCCGACACCGCACCCCCTTGTTTGGCCTCGGCAATATCGGAAGTCGCACCTCACCCCAACGACGTGATATGCTCGCCGACGAAGACACGAGGCGTTTTACTGGTCATTCACACACGAGGGATGCGAGTGGCACGAGTTCATTTCTGGAGAAGCCGGCGTTACTCATGCGGGGCTCGTGGGCGTCTCTCCGTTCTGTTGGTGCACTCCTTGGCGTCAATTCCCTGGCGTCTAGACGAGCGCCGAGTAACGAGAGTTCGTTCCAGGGTTCCAGAAACAGTTTGGTCGGGGAGAAAGATCCGTTTTCTGACCAAGCTGCTTTCACTCCCCCGTATGAAGGAACTGCTTCCAGACCTCGAGGCGGATCGATAGGATCATCAGAGTGGTCCTTGCTCGCTTCCCGAACCCATCATGACCACCGAGATCCGTTTGAAGATGGCGAGATCGGCCACTATCGGGACGGTGACTCGGACGCTCATTCTCTCAGGAGTGGAGAACTGGATCTTGACCGCACGTTGAACGAGTACCCACCACAATCCCTTCTGAGTCAGCATCATCCAGAAAACAACCTTCACGCCACCCTGAGTAATGTCGCTGTGTGCGCTTTACCGACCGTCCTCGAAACGCCTTCATACCAGAGCTCAGGACCATCCTCGGAATCAGATCCGCACCCGCGGAGCCCTTTCAGCACTACGGGTAGATCCCAAGGAGAAGCGATGACCAACCCCGGGACGAGTACCTCGTGGAGCCTCAATACCAGCAGTGGACACGGACACGGACACGGACACGGACAACCTAGCTCTCCTGTTCTAGCAAAATCCTCATTGATCGACGCGAACCGGACCCCTTATCAACCCGTAAAGAGGTCGGACAGTTGGTGGTCGAGGTTTGCCAAGTCGGCGTTCTTGGACCGGGGGGCGAGCGAAGCTAGTAGTCACGGAGTGGGAGGCGGGGGGAACTACCGAACGAGGAGCGGAAGTTTCTCCGGGAAAAGATCTATGGGTCCGCTCGTAACTGAATTCCGAGACCCAAACCCAGCACCTAAGCTCGTCGTGATTGAGGAGAAATCTCCAGAGTCGCTACGGGACCCATCAAGACAGGGTAGTAGGGACTCAAAGCTCTCCGATAGCCACATTCATTACGAGGCAGGTGACCCCCAAGGGCCGAAGCTGAAGCGGTCCGCGACAACTCCTCACGAACGGGTATATTCCAACACGGCACACGGAAAGTCGATCTCGAGTTTACAGACCACAAACACGGAGGCGCTCGAGAAGATTGGCAGGATGGACATTGTACAACGAGAGGTCACAGATTCTTCGACGAACTCTTGGGGTACAGGAGGAGAACCGTTCAGAGCTGTCATCAGCCCAACAGAGTTTGGATCCCGGGACCAGGAAAGTGATGGGTCTCTGAACACTGGGTTCGCGATGCCGACGAAACCTCCGCTCGCTGCTAGATACACGACGCCCGATAGCAGCGGCGGGATCGTTGCGTCGAGGATCAAAGCGTTCGAGAAGCTGGAGTCGAAGAGGGAGGCCGTCAAGTATGGACTTGCACCACATCAACCGTTATTCGTCGCGAATCCTGATTCGAGAAAAACTGGCTCGTCGGATTTTGCCTGACAAGTTGGGTTGGGCTGTCATCAATACCTCTGCTCTTCCTCCTGCTGCATTCAACATAGAATTGGTCTCATCGTCACCGTCTCATTGTTTTCCACGGATATTTCTCTCGTTCTCGTTATGTTATGGGATTCCACTCCCTTCGTTTCTCTCCCTGCCACATCGTTTACACCCGATCCTGCTCCATCTACCCTCACGACCACGGACACCCCCCACCTGTTCATATATTCCGTATAGTTAGCACACGTGTACCCCCCCCTGCTTTCTGTCTCGATTAGTTATCTCCTTTCCCCTTTGTATTCGAATTCACGACCACCTGTTACGACCCTCCCACGCACGTACCTGTTTCACGTTCTTCCGTTAGGTTGTTTGTTTGTAGTAGCTCTGTCAGTCAATGCAATATCTGCGTACATGATCCCTGTTGATTTGACTTGGTGTGTCATGACCGCGAGGCCGTGGATCTGACTGAACCCTGATTATAGTTTGTTTTCCTGCGTGGGATGTGGCACAGTGTGGGAAAAGAACATGACCCTGAATTTGATTCACCGTGTGCTTGGTACATAGGATTGCAGCTGTAACGATGGTTTTCTCTATCGATCTTGTGTCTGAGATTTTGTTGGCCGGTCGTTGACGAATACGGACAGCCAGGAGCTGATGTTCTTTTTTGTTGTATTGTGTGACCAGGCTAGAATCCAGCCTCGAGTTACGGGGTTCCCACTGACCCCACTCGCGCGGAACCTACCGAACCTTCTTCTCGCTCAAAAAGAAAAAAAGAATAATCGGGAGACTAGTGTCAGAGGCGGTGTTTCGGTGTGGATACGTCGTGTGCTCCTGCTTTTGGTGAAGACGACCCAAATTCGAGCGGCAACTTGCGTGTGCACAGTTTTGGCTTTGGCCCCCCCCCCCCCCCGGTCCATTGCGGGAGACGTTTTAATTGAACTTGACTTACACCTTTTGTCGCATCCAAGAACAAAGGGGAAGTGAAAAAAAAAGCTTCCGAAATGGACAGTTGGATACCGGTCATCGGCCAGTCATCGAGTCTAGGTCGGATCCAGAACGAGGGGGCCGTTCCCAAAACCTTACTGGCGTATATGCGCGATCCATCCGCGCGTGTCCGCACACTGCTTGAAAAAGTTCCTTGGCGACCGATCGCTGTGCGCGATCGTATAGTGACGCTTCTCGGAATTCTGTTGGGGCCACTGCTTCTGCGGATGGGCCGGATGCGTTTCGGGTGGACTTTTGGGGACAACCCCAGGTTGAATGACATGTACATAACTTGTGGACATGGGTACGCGTGGAAGAGGGTAAGGGGTTGGTTGCGGGCTTAAAGAGGGTAAGTCGAGATGCGGGTGGCGACGAGGAACGTCGAGAGGGTTACAACAGTTACAGTATGTTTCATTCGATGATCCCTAGGACTGATCCTGGGAAATAGCTGGAACTGACGTGACCTGGTTCTGGGCTAGTAGGTGGATAATGACACATGTGGTGTGCTAATCGGATAAACAGATACCACCACCGGTGGCTGGGTGGGCTGGAAGTGGGTTCATGGTCGTAGTGTGGGTGTGTTTGGCACGTCCATCTGTTGGCTAATCTGTTGAAGCGAATTGAAAGGACTTCAAGGCTGCTTCCCTGGCCCACCGCATGCCCGACCGGTACCACGTGCTTCTCGGAACTCCAGGGCCAAACTCGGAACTCCAACTCAAAAAATACCAAAGCTTTCGTGACTTCATTTTTCGGTGGCCAGGTTGGCGACCGGTGCCACCTCGTGAAATGTTCCCCGAATCGAAGAACGTCCCCTGTCTTGGGGGTTAGCACGTCCCAGTAAAAGCTTGGTTTATATTGGAGCCCTTCCGCTGCCTACGCTGACGCAACCGGGCTCGCGGATCTGATCTTGGGCTTGGATACACCATCGCAGTATGTCAGAGGCCGCAGCGTCAACGCAAGAACGACGATTACAGGGGCAATAGAATCTGGTTACTATTGATCATGTGGGACTGGCTTTGGCCGAGCTCGGACGCCTAATAACGATGGGAATGGAAAGAGTGAATGAAATCAGCCAGTCTAATACGAAGTGGTCGCGGGGTTCCATCCATCATCTGGATAGATAGAACATCTACCCATCGCACCTTGATTGGATTGACAGATTGGTAGATTTTGGGAGAATGGGCAGAACGTGCATTTCCGCAACGTTCCCACCGGCACGGCAAAGTACATGAAAAACCCCCAAATAACTCACCTACACTTATCACCTCAGCAACCCTGGATTCGCCCTCGACCCACCTGCCTCTTTCCACACACGCCATTTTTCTTTTTCATACCCCATATACCTGTTCGAGGATCGACCCTCCATTTCGTTTGGGCGTTCCGACAGTCGGTATGAAGATCCTAGGGGTCCCGAGCCACTTGGGACGCGAACGCCCAAGAAAACAACCCAAAACCCCCGTGGCAGCCGCAAGACGTTCACATCACACATCAATGAGTGGTGTACGACTCGGACGTCCGCAAAATAGGCAATAGAGTACGACTTCCCCGGGCCCCACCCACCCACGCACCTCCCCCCCGTCCTTCGGTGCGGTGGCCACGGAGGAATTATAAGTCGAGCGCCTTTTTGCAACCTGGGAGGTGGAAACTGGATATAGACCTGCGGCGATGGAAATTCGATGCGCTATCTATACATATGTAAGCCCTTCCCTCGCTTTGGTCTAGTGCGTTTCCGGTCTTGGGTTCCATTCGACGTGGTCACAGAGGCGGAAGCAAACCCGGCCCATACATTTCTGACACCGTTTTGAAATCGATGTCTGCACGTACTGCAACTGTATAGAGCGGGTCCGTCCAGCCCATGCAGTTCCACGCAGTAGAAGTTCACGTGGACTTTGGACGGATAGGGGATAGCGGGTAATGCGGTTCTTTCATTCAAGGGATCCGAACCCTCGGACGCTGCTCTCGAGGCCAAGTCGTCCTTGCTGTTATCTCTCGGCGACCGATAGGGCAGCTTGAGTCGGAGAGGGGGGGAGGGAGGGTCAGCCGGGCGTCCGTTTAGGCGTAAATCATGTGGGAAGAGAGAGAGGCGCAACAGTCAGCGACTTCGGTCCTCTCGGGATTAGTACTCGGCGTGACGTGCCATCAGTCAAGCAGCCACCGGGACAACAGCTCATGCGGCTCATCTGCTTGGCGTTGCAGCTTTGAGGGTAGGATGTCAACGAATGGGCTCTTTACTTGGAAGGCTAAGGGCCACGCGCGCTCTGACGGTCGCCTCCGGGTTTCATGTATTCATGCATTAATCACTTAGTCATCCCACAGGAAAGGGGATGATGAAGACATAGGATTCCTCCCGGTGACCCTGCAGACAGGCGCCGGTCACCCATATACAACTCTTACACGTGGTCCCGGGCGAAACTTTCGATTCGGTTTGAGGAAGGTGGAGCGGAACCCAAGAGTGTCTTGGTGGGACCAGGAACCGGTCGTCGGCTATGCCGGTGAAGAGGAGATTCCGATGTATCTAAAATATGCTATCGGCAAACAGGCTTCCGATTCCGGCGTGGATCGCGCGATGCGATTCGTCGACTGAGTACATAAGTATAATCGATGACCAACGAATGACCCCAAGGAGAAAGGTTAGGTCGAGTTGGAGGAATCCAAGCACAATGGTCCGAAGAACCAGGGAAATTTCATCTCCGGTGACGTCGTCGGCGAATCCCATCTTTGTCTCGCCACACTGCCCATCTCCGATGATGATGCTGTGTTTTCTCCTTGGAGCCTTTCAAAACCGGACCCATTTTGTTCAATGGCCCCCCGGAAGCTTGAAGCGCAAAGGAACCGAGATGGTCCGACGCTTTTAGCCGTTGCGCATATGATCGGCAGCATGATTGTTGGAAACCTGGGTTCGGCGGAATGAGCAGATCGTGCTGACGTGTGGCTCCCCCGTCGGCGCTCGGCCCAGATTGAAGAGAAACAGCCCGCTGGACGACCCAGAGCTGTTTCATTCGGTCGCCGGGGATGGGGGGATACCCGGAGCCACAAAGATAGACGGACCTGGGTATTCAAGTCGGTGCATGGCCTGACGAGGCTAAGCTCAGGATGTCGGCATAAAACACATTGTCGTTTCACATCGCAGATTGGAGACTAGCTAGTAACCGCCCCGGAGGCACAGTCACGCACGAAGGGATGTGATCAGCCAGCTTTGATGGCAGCCGAGGAATGGATGGCGTGATACTCGGCGTCTTCGTGCCGATCATCCGTCCGCGCAGGTGTTGTGTTCTGCGGAGAACCTTTCGAGACGTCTATCCATGCTTCAGCGATGGGGATCCGCGATACATGCCGTCAAAACGGCGGTTCTGGCTGCATACAAAACTCGCGAGGTAAATAAAAGATGGCGTATTTCACGGAATGAGGGTAACCGGTGATCTGTCGTGTCAGACGTCCAAGTGGCATCCTGACACAAGTCTCGGATCGACTCGCGGTGGCTTTTCAGGATCACGGTCGGGTGAACTGACGTGACTCGCGAGTGGGTGTGTGGGAGGATGGGAGCCGGAGGTCCCCATGATAGTATTTTTGTCCCCAGTCTAGAATATCGGATCACGTATCTGTCACGAGTTGCACATACCGTGCGTGTAGGCTGCGGATGTGCCATCTGTCCTGGCGTAGGCGGTCGACAAAGAGGAGGTGTGCTTTTGGTGTGGTCGCTTTACCGCTGGTGCGGCAACTCTGTCATGGTCAGCTGAGCGCGCGCTACGGAAGGAGAATGGCAGCGGAAGCAAATTTGCAGGGGCGCTGAAGGAAATAGAGCTGGTTGTTAATCTTGGAATCGGGACGCCGGGAAAGTCGGGAAGCGGCGGTGGCGGTTCGGAGTCGCCCGTCGTTTCAACGCCCAACTCCCGTCTTCCCTCTTTTCAATCCGGCCAGCTAGCCAAGAACGAGTATAGGCATTCATGTTGGGCGGCCCAGTGGGACCTCCGAGTCGGCGTCTTGTCTACTGAGGAGAGAAAGGATAAGACCAGAAGGTCGGATCTCATGTTCTCCCCCGCCTCCACCGGGGGATCAGAATAGATCGCTATTACTCGCCCTTCTCGATCGTTTTTTTGATTACATGACTCGGGAAAAAAACTCCATTTGGAGGAGGAATCAGAACGTCCGCCGGTTGCGTCATCTTCCTCTTCGAACGTTGGCCAAGTAACAAGTATCTAGAACACGGCTTACCGTAACGGCTGCGGATAGGTGGCGACGAATCCGAGGGAACGTTGATAGTGCGTATCGAAGGCTGTTGTATGTATGTATGTATTCTGTGGAGTGGCGGCGGTTTTGTGTGTGTGTGGACAAGCGTCCAATAGGCACGGACGCGAATTGATAGGGTTGCGGAACCATCCCCAGGAATTGGATCCTATCATTCAGCTTGCCAATGTAAAGCGCACGCGTCTTCTGCCATTCGCCAACCACCTCCGCGAAATTGAGCCGTGGAGCGGAGCGAATTTCCCAAAAACGACCGCAGCCGCCGCCGCCGCCGTCCGGTATGGTCCACTTGCTCCCTTGTCCAACTGGGGTCTAGCATGTGTGGTAACTGTTACGAACTGAATAATGCGCACGGGCCGAGAAGTCAGCCTTTACAATCCCAACAATCATCCCAGCCCACACACGTCGCCACAAACCGAAACAAACAAAGCGGGAAGGGAATAAAAAATAAAAAATAAAAAACGGTGACCCCGGACACCGTTTGGAATGCAAAATTCATGATGCCGTGGTGAGACTTTACCGAATAAGGATTAGAGGACCGGCGTCAAATCAATCGATCAGACAAAAAAAGGAACAAAGGGGGTTTGGTCTGTGAACGTAAGCAGCGACGACGGAATCTATGGCGGCTATCCTCCTCTTGCAGCCATCCGCGAGGGGTGCTTACTTACGCAAGCGTCTTTCTCGCTCCCACGACCTCTTAGCCTATTGTGCGCTAATAGAGGGCACATAATTTACTGTCCACCCCCTTCCACACTGGAAACAGAAAGGCCGCGCGCGCGCGCGCAGAATTTGGACACCCAGCACAGCCGATTGTATACACTACCGAGGCACACGTTTTGGAGGTTTTTGGAATCCCATACAATCCAGTGGCCGTCGGCCCTCGGAAGAGGCATCACAATAGAGTGGGAATACACGTCTTACACCTATCACGCATTCGACATTCAATACCCAATCTCGCCACATCCACACAACCTTCTTTCCCCACATAAATGCCCCAGAACCGTGCACGGAGGTGGCGACGACGGCGGCGGCAATTTCTCTTATGGGCCCACATGCAGGACTATCGTCCTATACTCCCGGATCTCGGTGAAAAAAGATAGCGATAGGGCTGCTTTAGTACCACCCCAGGCCACGGTGCGTCACCGCGATATGCTACAAATAGCGCTGGTCAGATGGTTTCGCCCGCAGTCATTGGTCTTGTCGTTATTCGGAATCCTTGGGGCCGTCAACTGATCATATGGAGAAAAAGAGGGTTCGACTGGCCCCACGGCCCGTACCCTCCCTCTTGGCTCGATAATTTGGTCAATATCCAGTTACTTACATATCGTGGCCGTACGCCATGCTCTTTTCATCAGCCAACAGCACCGTCGCATCCACTTTCACGGTTCAGTGTTCACGTTCAGACGCCCAATACACTCTCCAATTACAACGTCCGCTTCTCCTCTTCCGTGCTCCGTAAGTACCCCCATCGGGTATGTTCGGCAAGCAGCAATAATTCGCCACACCCTCGACAGCACTCACATGGAATATTTCTCGCATCCGCTCAGGGCTACATAACAGTTACATCCTCTTTGACTACATTCCACGAATTTCCAATTTTCACAGCCCCGATCACAAACCAAGGCGCTGCTTGGACTCCCCTCCATTCCCTATCAGATTCCGCACCTCCGCGACGGGTCTTTGAAGATGGAAAACACCGACCGCGCCGTGAAAATTTGTTCACTCTAATTCTTTGACCCACCCCCTGGCCTCGTCGGTGTCGATGGGCTTCAGAACCTGTGAAACGGCTCAGTATGGTGTTCCCTTTCCTCAACTTGGGTCCACAGCCCTGTCCGCGTTTCGCGGATATATGGTGCCCGCGAACAGAAACTGTGTTGTGATACGCAGGGACGGGATGATCCCGTGATGGGATAACAGACGTTGGAGATAAACCGTACCTCGAGGAGCTTGTCGACATATGCTTTCTGGGCGGCTTCCTTGGAGGTTCCTTCAGCCCCCTTCCAGGCGTCCCTGAATCTTTTGGTTAGTGGACTCTAACGCATAAGGTTAGGATATATGGGGGCAAGCGGTATTGGGCACCCTACTAGGGGCCGGTGGCTGGCAGAGAAGACGAGCGATCGGCTCATATCAACTGAACCAACCACGCTCCTCTCTTCCTGCGATACGGAGATGAAATGCTGGTGGGATGATTGCGAGGGAATACAACGCTGCTCGGTTCCCGTATGCCCAGTTCTAAATAGAACCAAAACACATACCATTTGGCCTTCCCAGTAAAATCCAATAGACCGGGCCGCGGGATATTGACGTCCCCGATGGTCGCTGTTACGAAAGTGAACGCAGATCAGCAGATCGGTGTATGCGGGTTCCACACAAACTATCAGGGAGAGTTCAGCGGTCCAAGGGGCCTCCTACTAAGCAACGCCCCCACCCCAGAACGAGGCCAGGGATCCGTATCGCATCGGATTGACCACTCGACGTTCGCCCGGTCCGATTTCGAGATATGGAACCGTTCCTCCCTGAGATAAACAACGGGGAAAACCTCACCCTGCTTGTAGTACTTGTAGAACTGGTTGAGGGCAGGCGATTGGGTCAGATGCCTCTGTAGGGGGGGGAGGAGGATATCAGAAACGTACGACGAGCTGGTCATCTTGCGTTGGTCGAATAGGGCCGTCCTTAGGCAGACCCTGCACGATGGCAACAGCGCGGTCGAATTTCGCTTGAGTGGTCATTTTCGAATAAACCGATGGCGAAGAGTGCGGTTAACGGTTGTCGATGGGTATGGGGTCAAGGGAGAGCGTTTATCTCTTTGGCGTAGTGGGCCAGGTCTGGGCGTGACGAGATTGTGACGGCACCCAGCGTCACGCGCCACTGGTGCTTTGCCACTGTCACTCCCACCCTGCGTCGACTGACCGGCCAACTGGCTGCCACACCTTTCTCCGTCTGCCTAGTTCGCACCACCCATCATTAGCGGATAGCTTGTTTACCCACACCCCGGAAGCACGGTCCCTGGGCTCGGTTATCCTAACCAAAAACGTCCAAACGGAACGTTGTATCACCAAAGACCTCATGTCCAAGCCTGCCGTACCTCCGTCTCCCCAAGAGGTTTATCGAAAGCTTTCTATTCACTCCACCCCCAAACAACCAAGGGTGAGTACAAAGATGACGGACCATGCGCTGCTACACAGCCCTCGATCTGTACCCTCGAACGCGTTTTCCGTCTTGATTTCTTTCTTCCATTTCAATTGCGTATGCTGACATCACTGTCCACTTTTTTTTGTTCTCCAGAAGAATTTGAGGCCCACCGTTGCTACGTCCCAACAAGCCGTCTCCGGCACAGAATCCGACTCCGATTCCATTCTTTCGCCCGAATACATGGCCCTCACCCCATCGACCTCGACCAGTGGCGGTGCGCTCTACGCTTCAAATGTTTCTCAGCCGCCTTTAGATTCGATCGCCGAGGGCTCGCTGGTAAGCGAAGATTCGGAAGATGACCGGGAGCCAGACGAGGATGTTGACGAGAGCAAGGCGATTCATAAGCGCAAGTCGAGCGACGAAACGATCATCAAATCCGGCTATCTGTGGAAAAAAGGCGAGCGTCGAAAGGTGCGCAGTGGCTATGTGCATGTGCCTACGGGGCGTTTCTTCGCAGATCGCTTACACGTTTGTATCGTCCATATATATCAGGCGTGGAAGAAGCGGTGGTTCGTCCTGAGATCTGCCCACCTGGTCTACTACAAGAGCTCGGCCGAATACCGACTGCTCCAGCTCTTGGATCTCGGAGATATCCACACATGCACGCCTGTCACCCTGAAGAAGCACGACAACGCGTTCTGCATCGTTTCGCCGAAGCGGACGTACTATCTCCAAGCGGGCACTCCGAAGGAGGTTCAGGAGTGGGTCAAGGCCGTCAACGAGGCGAGGGAGGATCTGCAGCTGACGAGCACGGTAACCGAAGGCATGGTGGCTGCGTCATCGACCGCCCCGATACCCGTCCCGCGAAAACCTGGGCAGGACAACCGATCCCCATCACACTCGCCGTACGGACACGGGATCACATCGTCGGACTCTGAGGCGGAGGGTTCGATGTCGGGACCGAGGCTTTTGGGAATCTCGCCAGAGAGATTGGCGGTCAAGCCGCCGGCGCAAGGGGTCGGAAAGGACGGAACCAAACCGGTTCTCTCGGGATACCTGATGAAGTGCGGCTCTCGAAGGAGCGCATCTTGGCATCACCGGTGGTTTGTTTTGAGCGAGGACAGGTTGAGCTATTCACGAAGCCATATGGCAAGGGTTCCAAACACGATCAGAAACGATTGGAATATTATTAACGAGGAACTGCGATCTAGGACTCGAAGCCGCATCGTGAGATACCGCTCAAGATGATATTGGATGCGCTGGATTACGATGTGCCCCACAACCTGCCAGGCTCAAAAGAGAACCGAGATCAGCCGCAACCACCAAACCCGAGCGGTCAGGCGGGAACCGGGGTGGACTCTAAGCACACGTTCAAGATAGTGACGACGAAACGGACGCTGGTGCTGTGCGCGCCGAGCGAGGAGGAATCGATAAAGTGGCTGAGCGCTGTGCGTGCGCTTATAGCACGCAGATCGGAGGCAGGTGTCGTTCCGGGAAACACAGCGGAGATGCCGTCGGTGGGTCGCAGGCGGATGAGTGTAGCGGACGATTAGCTCAAGGCGCCGGAGAGGACGGATTTTGTGGTTCCGAATCGGACATTGAATTGGTGGCTGTGTCATGTAAATTCGATTTCTCTGAGCGCCGCAATCTCCTAAATATGGAAATGGACCCTGATCGTAAATTACCCAACGGTTTCTGGGGTCTTTCCTTTTCCCTCTCACCCGCTATTCTCTCTTTCCTCTTCTCACCCTCTCTGTCGGAAACAGATAAAGAGCTCCTGCCTTTCTCTCGTCGTCTATTCTCCCAACCCCTCCTCCTCCGTCCCTCGTCCCCCCCCCCTCTTCTCCCCTTATAATATCTCTCCTCAGCCTTGTTTATCTCCTCAGCTAACCCCAATGCCTGACTACCCCCCTGTCCGTCGCAACATACCGTCTCCCCCTGGTCCCGTCGCCGGAAAAATTAGCAAGAAACCCGGGGCGCCGAAAGCTAAAGGTGCAGTGCGCGCTAAGTCTGGCTGCTACACCTGTCGGATAAGGAGAAAGGTCGGCTTTCCCGTTTGTCATCATCCCCATTCACAACCGCTCACCCCCGTTTGCAGAAGTGTGACGAGCAACCGAACAACCAGGGGAGCTGTCAAACATGCGTTCGCCTTCGTCTTCAGTGCCTTGGCTTTGGTGCCAAGCGTCCTGAATGGATGAGGGTCAGTCACTTTCCCCGACGACGTGATTTTGCCGTTTTTGACACACTCTCTCGTTCAGGAGCCGGACAGCGTTCCTGTCTTGCGCGAAAAGATCAAGACCTTCCTCGCGTCCCAGGGGATGATCAAGGGGCATTCTGGTCCTGGGCCCCGCAATTCTGACCAGCAACCACAAATTTTGATGCTCTCAGACCGCGTTGAGCCCCGGAGCCCACCGACCCCAACGCTCTCCGCCACATCATCGAGCGACGGGCACAGGTCTCCTGTCACTTCCTATGTGCGGGATGCTGAGTACTCTCACATCCCCCTCGAACAACCATCGTACAACAACTCCTGTTTGTCCCTCTCTCTGTCATATGCGCCCATTTCCCAGCGTCTGATGCATTGGTTTTTATTTTTTTTATTTTTTTTTAGCGTTGCACTCGTCCAACCTACCGGAAATGCACCACCCTCACCAGCATCATCAATCGCCACACCACTCGCAGCACCATCCGCAACACTCGTCTTCCTTTGTTCCGTCTCGGGGGCCTTCTTTTCCGAACGACATAATGCTACACCCTTATGGACCGCCTGCCAGTAATGTTTTACCATCCCCTAATAGCTTAGTGCCCTCTATGTCCTGTAAGACCCCGTACCGTTATTAGTGTGTAATGTTATACAATGCTCAACGCCCTCGTTTCTTGACAGGGCTAAACTCTTCATCGTCATCGTCTTCTCCGCCGTCCTCCTACACGCTAGCGCCCATTTTAAGCAATAACGCCAACACGAACGCCGCCAACAACAATTCATCTGCCATCGCGCTCTCGCCCACTGTCCAGAGTTCATTTTCCCCCACATACACTCAGGATTATGTTGTTGACGAGACGCCGTATCCTGAAGAGAACGATCAGCGGCCTTCGATTATGACCGTGGCTACAGATCCCCGGCTTGAGCTGGTGCGCCACTACATGATAAACGTTATGAAGATCCAATACATGCAAGCAGATCAGTCGATCGGACCGTTCATCTACCAGATGATAGAGAGGAGTACGTCAGCTCGCGATGCCGTATGCCTCCTGTCTTCCCTCCATCGACACTGCGTGAGAGACAATTACGCTGTGCAAATATCGGGAGGAACGACTGCGCTCATCTCTTCTGCCAATGACACCGACACTTTCTACTATCGCCTCAAGTCTTCGTTGTTACGCAAAGGCGGGTCGTACGACGAGGGCGAGGCGATGGCTGGGTTGCACGTAGTCTCCAGCTTCTTGTTCTCTGGAGGACGTGGTGATTGGGACGCCTACTTGGGCGTCGCCGCCAAGTATGTCCAGAGCGTGTTGGAAGATCAGAGATACTACGGACCCGCGGACGCTCTTAAGAATTGCCCGGAAACCACCAGGTTCATTATCAAGACCACGAGTGCGTCACCCTCCATTCTTATCTATCCGGCGTTAACCACACGCGACTAATCTGAACCGACGAACAGTGTGGTTCGACGTGCTGGCGTCAGTGACTCAAATGCGCGTCCCGAGGTTTTTGGAGACCTATCGAACCGTGTTCGGTCCCAAGCAAGGAGCTTACATCGAGACAGCGCCGTGTCCAGAACTGTCGATAATACCCGTGATGGGATGCGAAAACCATATCCTGCTCGCGCTCGCGGAGATTTCTGAGCTGTCGCACTGGAAGGAGATGCAGACGCGCACGGGATGTCTGTCGATGCCGAAGCTGGTTCAACGAGGGATGGAGATCGAACAGAAGTATCTGCAACGGACTTGCAACGGAATGTTTCCACAGGATCCTTATCTGACGCCCCCTGCGAGTACAGCTTACGCCGATGAGGAGGCGAGAGAGGTTTATCAGCGACGGAAACTGACGAACGATGTCTTCCGGGCCAGCGCCAGGGTTTATCTTCATACGGTGCTCTCGGGCGACTATCCGTCTTCTCCGGAGATCTCTGCGGCGGTTACCGAGACTATCGAGTGTCTTAAGCGTGTCCCACAGGCAAACAACGCGGCTCTCTCGAGATCTGTTATCAGGAGCGTCGTCTTTGGGATTTGTATCTGCGGATGCCTGACGGATCAGCCGAGCCAACAAGCGTTCTTGAGGGAAATGCTGGAGCAGCAGGAAGTCGAGGTTGTCGGGAATGTGATGGCCGTGAGGAGGTTGATGGAGGATGTGTGGAGAAGGCGGGCGACGGCTGAAGGGAGGAAAACATGGACGGTGAACTGGAGGGAGGTGATGTTCGAAGGTGGAAGGGAATTGCTTTTGGTGTAGAAAGTGGAAAGGTGTTTCGCAAAGACTCTCCCTCGGTTTGTTCATTTTTCGTTTTCTTTCGATTTTTAATCCGTGTTTTGTGTGCTTGTACGATGTGTACACCTCAGTTTGGCAGTGCGTACTCCTTTGGTTTTTCCTCTCACTTCCTGATATACCGGCTATTAACATACCAGTTCTCGCCCGTTATTCCCCACCCACTCTCATTGACGCACCCACGCACACGCTCACTCATACACAGTCACTCACTCTGACGCTTTCTTCTCCGTATATGTCGCTTATCTTGTATGGCAGCAGCCATGTGCTACATACGCTATCTACGCCTTCGCTTTCAATATCTCTCGGCAGAAAAGTTTTGTTTGTCCTTTGCTTAGATCTGCTTATTAACCGTGCTCTCACAGCCGAACCAAGGCGACGCTACGTACACAAACACACACACACGACCGACCGAACAGGGACGGAAGAGTGCACATGGCTGCACGGACCAGGGAGGCACAGCGAATCGACCGCAGCACATGGAGGGAATGAATTGGATGGCGATTGTGGGGGTGAAGGTGTTTCAGTGATAGATGGTATAGGGATGATGATGAGGAGAGAAAGGGAGAACACTGCGACGGTGTTTTTGTGTTTTGGGTTGCCTATCTCGGTAAGTTTCATTCTTGGTGCCGAACGTGGATTGCCATGAATCCGAAGTTGGGCTTGGAGATGGGATGGGCCGTGTTATTTCCCCAAGGGTGGGTAAGAGAGTTGTATTGAACGGATATGGATGAATCGGTGAGACGTCGTTGGAAGATGATGATCGTTATTTGTCACTAGGAGGTACGGATGGCCCCGCAAACACTCGCCGGTCGGAGTGGGCGGTTGGCGGGGTAGACCGTCTGCTGCATTGCACTCACTCTCTCATAGCGGGTGTTGTCTCTTTTTTTGGGTTTATTCACCCTTCCTCGGGTGCTCGGTGGTTGACGTCAAGTCC
>Ga0307515_10004903_pt1 | contig 27340 bp, 3 predicted proteins | sample 17_EM_MG_FD_194513 | JGI IMG/M metagenome (GOLD analysis project Ga0307515, IMG submission 194513) | Populus trichocarpa ectomycorrhiza microbial communities from riparian zone in the Pacific Northwest, United States - 17_EM | ecosystem: Host-associated > Plants > Roots > Unclassified | place... | reverse complement strand
GAGCTTTATTATATAGACTTTAATTAATATATATAGAGATAAGGTTTTCTAGGGGGAGACCCCCTGGGACCCCCCTATATAGAGCTTTTGCTTAATTTAGAAGTAGTAGTAAGATTAAGGCGCCTTAATTACTGCTAGGTAAGGATCTACTATAGTGACCGAGGCGCCCTACTTAAGCTAGGCTTAAAGGTTATATTGGTTACGAATTTAGTATATATTTGGACTGTAGAGCTTTAATATAAAGCCCTCTACGTAGGATCTAATATAGTAGATTATAATTCCAATTTAAAGCTTTATATACTAAATATTTTTAATATCTAATAACTAAATCGCTGTATAGCTGGAATTAAAGTAAGTCTACTACCCTAACTTAATTAAATACGCGTATAGGAAGAGATATAACTATATATAGAGACGTCTAACATAATTAAGTAACCATATTATTGCTTACCTAATTCGGATATATAATAACGCAATAGCTTAGTAATAACGTAATAGCTTAGCGCCGAGTAATAAGAGGGGGGGGGAGGGGGAGGAGATTGGGGGTGGCTCGGCCACTGCAAGAAGGTCGTAATATTAGTATAGTATTAAACTTTAAAAATTATATCCCGGGAGCTTAATTAACGACCCCTATATAAAATGTTAATAATATTTAATTATAGAGCTTTAAACCGGTAGATTTTTTAGGAATGCCTATTATAAGCAGCTCTAAGTATAAAATCTAGAATATTTAGTAGTGGTATAAGTATGGGACGGGTGTATATATTTGCGTTCCTAAATATTATTATATAATGTAATTTTTAGGTAATAAAAACCGCCATTAATATTGCTCAACTAACACCTACTAGAGGTTCCTCCGTCCTTTCTATCTCCTCTTTTACCTATCTCCTTATTAGATGCTATCTATATTACTATATTAACTAATAGATCTCTTAGTAGAGACTAGGGAGGGGTATTAAAGCGCCTCTAGCTCTTATAAGGAAGAAGAAAGAAGAAGAGAGGAAGATATAAAAGAGGGAGTATTTATAAATAAGAGGAGGCCTATAAACGGGAGATTAGGCAGCCATAATATAGATATTAATATTACTCGACTGATACCTACTGGACGCCCCTCTGTTCTTCCTATCTCCTCTTTTACCTATCTCCTCGTTAGATGCTATCTATATCGCCACGTTAATTAATAAATCCCTTAGTAGGGACTAGGGAGGAGTATTAAAGCACCTCTAGCTCTTATAGGAAGAAGAAAAGAAGAAAGGAAAGTATAAAGGAGGGAGTATTTATAAATAGGAGGAGGCCTGTAAATAGGAGATTAGGCAGCTATAATATAGACATTAATATTGCTCGGCTAATACCTACTAGAGACTCCTCTATCCTTCCTATCTTCTTTTTTACCTATCTTCTTATCTAATACTATTTATATCGCCATATTAACTAATAGATCCCTTAGTAGGGACTAAGGAAGAGTATTAGAGAACCACTAGCTTTTGTAAAGAAGAAGAAAAGAAAAAAGGTAGGTATAAAGGAGGGAGTATTTATAGATGGGAGGAGGCCTGTAAGTATAGGAGATTAGGCAGTTATAATATAGCTATTAAAGTTGCTTAACTAACACCTATTAGAGGCTTCCCCGTCCTTTCTATCTTCTCTTTTACTTATCTCCTTGTCTAATACTATTTATATTACTATATTAACTAATAGATCCCTTAGTAGAGACTAAGGAGTATTAGAGCACCTCTAGCTCTTATAAGGAAGAAGAAAAGAAGAAAAGAAGGTATAGAGAAGGGAGTATTTATAAACAGGAGGAGGCCCTACGAGTATATAATTTGGTAAGTACTAATAAGTATAAGATTCTTGTATAAGATGGGCTTAATTACTTACTAAAATATAGGGTGTCTCTGTTACTGCAGTAGCTACTATAGTAGTAGAGACGCCTTAAATATTTAATATAACTAACTACAAAGGCTATTAATAAGTAAAAGGTAGGCTACCGATGTGGTGCGAACGATATAGTTATTAATATCGTTTATAGCCTGTTTTTACTTCTAATATACACGTAAATCGTCCTTATATTCGGCGTAGAGCTAGTTATAGGCAGTGAGCTAATTTGGGTCTAGCTTTGCTATCGATGTAGCCGTAGGTAGTATATCCCTTAGTATGGGCCGACTTAGTAGTTCTAGCTTTAGAAGATTGTCTTTCTTCTTAAATAGGTTAATATACTGCTATACCTTATTAGTTTTGGCTATATCTTAAATAATAAAGAACTATTAAATCTAATTGGATGGCTTATTAAGGATAAGGTTAATTTTTAATTTAGTAAAGGTTGTTATTTTTAGAATTTAATAGGTTAGGAAGGGTCTAGGTTAGGGTCTAGCTAGCGTTTTAGTAGAACCTTATTTAGACGTTCCAAACTTTTAATTTAATTTATTAGTTCGTTTATTAGTTAGATTTTATTATAAGGAGCGCAATTAATAACCCCTACTAACAGCTCTAACTACGTTTAATTTTTAATTTATAAATCGGCAGATTTATAGGTAATAGTTATTTTAAGTAGCTCTAGGTACAGTATATATAAAATCTTAACTATAGTGTAGAGAAGTCGTGGCTGCTAATATGCGGTCCTAAGTAGTATATATTCTTAGAGGTTACATAACTCCTTATATAAGCGACATTTCCGCCCTTTAAAAAAAAAAAATTCTAAAAATTAATTAACGCTATAGATAGCAGTAATATTAATCCGGCAATACTGCTAATTCTCCCTATATACTATTGTATATATATCTAATAGCTTTAGAAGCGGTAAGAAGGTAGGATGGATAGGGGGGTTAAAATTTAGAAAATTGGATTTCGCGGTTAAGCTATTTAAAAGTTAGGAAACTAAAATAAATGCTACATTCTCTACTTACCTCTAAGCCAGTATATAATTTCCTAATTAGGAAAAGTTATTTATAAATAGTTGCTACTGCCTCCGTGCAAAATCTTCTTATTATACCTCTTTAGTCTTACTTATAAATAACTAAAATTATTCTATATTAAACCCACATTTAAATATAAGCCTTAAAAGCTTCTTAATTCGTAAGATTACTATATAGGTTAGCCCGGCTATCTTATCCTTTTCCTTAATATTTAGAACTACTTAGTTAAGTATTAAGCCCTAGCTTTTATATACAGTAAGAGCAAAAGCTAAAGTAATTAGAAATTAACGCCGTGAGTAAGAGCTTTTTATACCCTCCTACTTATAAAGTACGGAAAATATAGAAATGACTTTCTTACTATCCTACTAAGTAAATAGAGTAGGTTCGTTATACCTATCTACCGTAATTAATAGTAACTAAGGCTAATCCTTTTTAATATCCACGTATCCCTTCTATACAATATCTTTAACTATACTAATAGTACCGTTTACTAAGCCTAGTTTAACCCAGATATTCTATATTAGTATTACTTTCGCGCCAATATATAGGGCTAGGTTCTCTATAGTATCGCACTAATTAGGAGTAACTTTCCGCATACCTATACTAGTGTTAACTAACTTAATAGCTACTACTGGCTATAAAAGGTCGCGAAGCTAAATAGCGTTATACTTACCTATAGTAGCGCGTGTACTATATAGCCGAATTGTGTTATTAAAGCCCGCAACCTTATTAGTAGATAGGCCCTGCTTATACCTAGTTAAACGAAGCTTCTAAGTTAAATTACTTATAGAATTACTACGTAGCTCTATAAGGGCGGTCCTAAATACAGAGCTTTTAGCGTTATTACTGCCCTGCCGTATAACTTAATCTAAAACAGCTGTTTAGTTAATTGCCTTATAGGCTCCCTTTCCATAACTAGCGAGCTCTAACGGCCTAGCAGGTAGATTACTATATAAGGCCGCCTGACCTATAGGGGGAAGCTAATAGAAATCGCCTACTAGCAAGATATTTAAGCCTATAAAGTAGTCGTCGTTATACGTAGGGTAAATCTAACGGAGGTGGTAATTAATTTAGGCTAGATATACTTGCCCAATTATAGATTTCTCATTAAGGATAAGATAGTAAATATCCTTAAAAGCTTATTATAGAGGCGTAAGACTAATAGTAGGCAATTTCTTAAATGGATGATTTACTAGTAACTTTAATAGATTGTATATAGTTCTGCCGTTAATACTAAAGGCAGTTACCCTAGTAGGGGCAGCTCAAGCTAATGGCGACGGCTTATTATTAGCCCTTGCTATATTATAAAGCGTAGTAGAGAGGATAGTAATAAGATACAATTTGCCGGTTCCTGCCTCTCTATTAATATTAATCTGTAGTAGGGGGGGGCTAAGGCCCGCTTAGATCTGCCTATAGTAATTAACTATAACATTATAGATATAACGCTGACCTGGTTATAAGGAGGATAGAGTTACTATTTAGGATAGGCGGCTCTATAGTAAAAGCTATAGCCATACTTCCTACTAATAAGTCCTCTTATTAAGCTGCGGGTACGTACCCCAATATATACTTTAGTCGTAGTTATAATTAAGCTCCCTATTACTAAGCCTGTTAGGATCCTTAATTTTAACTCTATTAGTATTTTAAACGCGGGCATATAGGGCCTTAAAGGACTAGTATAGCTCTAAGTCGTTTGTGAAATTGCCCTTAAACTTATTAATATTATTAGTAGTTTCGCGACCTTTCTCTAGTTTCTAATTATAGAAGTAGTTAGGCTAATACTAATAAGAGTTAACGTAAGCCTAATAGGAAGCTATATAATTAGAAGCCCCGAATCCATTAATATAAGTAGCTACTTCCTTATACTCCCTTTACGAGTAATAAAGAATAAGCTTTACGCGGTAGAACTTAGGATACTACAGATAGAAACAATCGCCGTTATATTACGGAAAGTACAATATAACTTAAGGCCTTGCTCTTGGCCAACGCTTATAAGTAGAGTAATTAAAATAGAATAGAAAATTAAGGAAAGTAACGTCCTCTACCCTATTTAGGCGGCGCTTATATTTCTTATAGTCAGACAGTCCGCACCCTCTTAGTTGCCCATTATTAAGCTTATACGTAGCGCTTTAATTATCCTCTTAGCGGTAGTTTAAAGTTACTATATTCCTAGAACCTTTATAAAGGGGAATATTAAGAAGCAGATAGTATACCTCCTATGCTAACTAATCGCGTTTAATAATAAGCTTATTTATAAACCTAGCCACAACCAAACTAAAGGCATAAAGGCTATTAGCGTACGGCTATACTAATTAGAGTAACTCCTAGTAGGAAGTTAACTTCTTCTCTTCCTTACTGTAATACTTGCCTATATAGTTAACTATTACTAATATGCTTATAGCAGGTAACGTATTAATATTCGCCATCTACGCTAATATTATAGCTGCATTATAACTATTAAGAAGCTTATCGTTACGCTATAGATAGAACGTCTAGTAATATAGATTTTAATCCTTTAATACAGCGGCCTTATTGCGAAGAGAGCATAGAAAATAGAAGCAGCACTCCTTTACTTTAGTAGAGCCTTTTTTTAATCTTAAGTAGTAAGATTCGGTGCAATTACGGTGTCGTTAAAATTAATTAAGGCAGGTAGTAAGAAGCTTACTAGTATTAAGCTAATCTTTATAGCTAAAAGCAGAAGGATATCGGAGATTGGGAGGCTTAGATTAATTAGGATTAATTACGGATATAAAAGTAGCCTAGTACTTAGTAAAAGCCGCCCTTAATTTACTAGCTAATGGATCTGGCCTTAGAGCTGTTAAACTCCATAAAAAGCTATATATATAGCCGCTACCTTATACCTACCACTTATATTAGGACAAAAAGTTAGTGCTATTAAATAGGCCTATAAGTATGTGCTTCCTAAACAGATTAAAGCGGCGATATAGCCAGTAAGCAGCAATATACGGATTATTATTAAGATTCTAAGAAGCAATCCGGTAGCGCTAAGCCTTATTAGTAGCCTTATATTCGTTAAATAGAGGCATATAAGAGTGTAGATTATACCAATATAGATTAGCAGCCCTAAGTATAAAGAATAGAGACCCACTTTTAATATTCTCAGTATAAGCTATAAGCTTATTTCTCTTCTGCTTCTAGTAAGATCTAGTACCCTTAAGGTTCTATATATGCCGTACAATCTTATTTAGCAACTAGCTACCCCTATTGCTATTTATAAGATTACTAAGCTTATCTAAAGATAGACTATTCTTATTTAATTGGCCGTAGAGGAAGCGGGTGGCGTTAAGGGCTTGCTCTCTTATAATCTAATTAAACATATAGTAGCGAAATAAGGGGTAGCGGCTAAACCGACTGTCCTAATACTTAAGCATATACTTAGTATACGCAGCTAGGGTAATAATACGGCTTTACTATAAGGAAATAGAGTAGGAAAGGCGCTGCGCATAATAAAACTGGCTGATTACTTAGAGAGAGGTGTTTATCGCATAGTAAGAACCTCTAGGCCCGCTCGTAGGTTTTATTAGTGTTAAACCTCGCGACCTAAAAGCTCCAATTTATTAAGGTTAGGCATTAGATTAGGAACCAAGTATTTAGTACATTATTATTAAATTTGCCGTCTGATATATTACTGCCAAGCTTAGCAGGTAGAGGATTAATAGCAGGACGTTGTATAAAAGCAGTAGGGTAAGCCATTAGGCCACTAGAATTAGGCTCTAACTTATTAATATAAGGTAGCTAATCTAATATAGAGCTATTTTTAGGTAAGCTAGTAAGCTAGGTGCTATATATTTTAACGTCGCGATAATTAGGATAATTAACCTTTAAAAAGTAAAGCTATAGTAATATAGTAGAGCGCCTTACGGTATACCGCTTAGTAAACCGTTAACTTAAGTATTTGCTACCCTTTACTACTATAGGCCTTACGACCAGTATATCGAGTTTAGTAGGTAGCTGTGGTAGCTGCCTTTAAGTCTTTAGTATGTTCTGGCTAAAGCAGCAGACGTAACTAGTATAGCAATATTGCTAGCCGCGTACACGCATAACTTGCAAATAAACGTATACGCGCGTAATTAGAAGCTCCCTCACTACGGTAAGTATAGGTAAGAAGCCAGGAATAGGCCCTAGATTAAGCTTATTGCTTTTACCAAATAGGGGAGGAAGAGTTAGATTCTTAAGGCTATCGGCGTCCTTAATACAGGCTTTATATACACCTATATTGTCACCCTCCGTAGCTAGGCCTATTTGGAATTACCGCTCCTTATAACAACTGCACGTCTCTATACATTTAGCCTATAGTATACTCCTAAACTTCTTAATTCGCTCCCAATTAACGGCCGAAACGGGTAGTAGTGTAGCCGTAGTTAGAGTAGGTATAGAAGCTAGTTCCGGCAAGGACGCATTTAGGCTATTTAGAATGCCTCTTCTGCTACACGGAGCTTTATCTATAGTATATAGCGAAGGAGTAGGTAAGTAAGCTTTACCCCGCCAATTAAGAATGCGGTGCTCCCGTTGTATTGCCCTAATTGTCTTCCGCCGTTAAGCTAATTTAGGGGTATCTTAACTGTTCTGGCCGCGAGGTAGGAAGGTGTTATTAGTATTATTTTTAGGTGGAGCAGTTCGCTAGCGCCTTATAGGACGATTCTTAGTAATAGAACCTAACTCTATAAGAGCTCTCCGCTTAGAGGCCTATAAAAGTAAGTAGAAGTAGAAGTAATATATAGGGAAAACGCGCCTTTAACTAACATAACTGGTAGAGCTTTAAAAGCTTCTTTAAAGGGCCGTCTTTAACAAAGTTAAGGTGGGGCTTATAGACATAGCACTTGCTACACTTAATAACAGTAGGGTCTGCTATATTTATAATATATATAATAGCATTAATAGAGGTATTAATAAAAAGGAAGGTGCAATACTAAGATATTTTAACGTTTATAATATTTTGATGTTCATTATATAGACTCTGCCACAACTTACCGCCCGCACTTTTTTCTAACCAATTAGAAGCCAGCTTGGCGGGGTTTAAATGCTAGGACCTAAAAATATAGACCACTTATACCTTGGGTTAATAAACCCTACACGGTGTTAAAGGAGTTAAGTACCGCGTAGATTGTGGATTTAATGAGGAAGAAGTAGAGGAAGGAGCTCTACTGCCTAGCTAACGCGTAAAATGTAATAATGTTGCATTTTATAGGAGAATAGGTTTACAGCGCGTAATGGAGATATTGGGGAAAATGCTTTATTTACTATGGTTAAGCGAGAGATTCCCATAGGTTTCTTATTGCTTGGCGTATAATCTTAGTCGAAGATTTAAATATTCTTAACTCCTACCAAAAGCTTTAACTTACCACCAAATCTTACCACTAAGGCAGCGAGCTGCTAGCTAGCTGCAGTCTTATAGCTGACTAACTGTTATAACTCTATAAGCTCGCTAACTGCTTACGTTACCAGCCTCTTGGCAGCGACGCTAGCAGTGACGCTAATACTTAGACACACTGCTGCTGGCTATAGTTAACTGCTTTAAATAGTGGTAATATTACCTTAAGCACGCGAGCCATACCACTTATATACTCTTAGATTATTATAATTTACGCTACTTTATAACTATAAAGGAGCTTATACCTTAATAAGCTAAATAGGCAAAGGAGCTCACGCGATTTAATTTTAAGATTAAATATAAGCTAGGGAAAAATAACCTTACTAATAAACCGTTATAATGGCTAGACTATACTAAAGGCTTTAAAACGGGAGAAGGAAAACAGATAATAGATATCTTACTCCCTATACTATAGAATAAGCTTTAAGTATAGGATACTTAAGCACCTATAGCTCTATATACTGAGTTTTAGGCAGTATAAGCCCTATTAGTTTCTACTAATATTCCGGCTAGTACCCAGTTTATTACTAATAAGGGTTTAAATATACCTAAATAGGATATCCTTAATACGTTCTCGGAACCCAGTAATATACTATCTCTAATTTTTAAGCTATCCCCTTAAACTAATAGCGAAGCTATAAAGCAATCGGAACTTAGAGCTCTATAATAACTAAAGGGCTTTAACCTTGTAGCGGCCTTTCTAATATATATATTAAAGAGTTATAAGATCTATAGTACTATCTAGTCTTATACTTAAAGTAGTATAAAACAAAATAGCTTTTACCTAAAAACTATCTAAAAGGTTAACAGATTTTATCCATAAGGTATAACGAAGGGACGCTTTCTATGCCATCCTTAATATAAAAGTAGACTAGAAATATAACGGAAAGGAAGCTACTAGGCGCTATTATTAGGAACTAGACCCAATAGGCCTACTATATAAAAGTAGTAAGGTTTAGATGCTATAAGAAGCAAATCTACAACAGAAGATTCTTATAAAGAATTATAATAATCCTCTAGGCGGCTACTATAGTTAAGTAAAAATAGTGGAATTACTTTAGCGTAAATACTATTGGCTAAAGCTTAATTAGAAAGTAAAGGAGTATATTAGCTATTATAAGAAGTGTTAAGTATATAAGATTTGTAGGCATAAGCTATAGGGTTTACTTAAATTAGTTCCCCTCGTTAGTAAGTTATAGCAATATTACGCCATAGACTTTATTATAGATCTCCCGCTATCTAAAGATAGCTAAGGACGATCATATAATTTAGTCCTTATACTTATTAATAGGGTTTTAAAGTACGTCTAATACCTTCCTATTAATAAGACAATTAATATATAAGTACTTACTAGCCTAATTAAGGAGAAATGCTTTTTTAAAGTAGATTAACTATACTCTATTATTACTAATAGGGGCAGCGTCTTTATAAGCTAGTACTAGTTAAATCTATACTTTCATTTAAAAATAGACCACTATTATAGTATAGCTTTCCATCTATAAATAGATGGGTAAATAAAAGGCCAGAACTAGGAACTGGAGTCTTACCTATAAATATATTTAAACTACTAGTAAGATAACCAGTATAAGCTATTTTTGTATGCAGAGTACGCTTATAATTTAAAGCAACACGTATTATATAAGTATGCACTAATCTAAATTGTCTATAGCGTCTAACTATTTGGGTTTAATAGTATACCTAATAATTACTAGCTAAGGCCGTATAATTGGTTATAGGATCCTACTAGAAAGTCTAAGAATATCTACTAAAAAGTATAAGGATACCTTTAGGAATAGGAGAAGTATTAGAAGTATATAAAGCAGAGTCTATAAAATGCCTAAAAGTAATAGAGACTTTAGTATAACTGCAAGCACTAAAATAAGTATTTTAGAGTAAGCGATAAGGTTCTATTACGTTTAACAAATATTAAAACTCGTTAACTATTAAAGAAGCTTAATATAAAATACCTAGGTCCCTTTTAAATTAAAGAATAAATTAGCAAGTTAGCCTACCGTCTCTAGCTACCCCTATTTATAGCCTATATATATTTAATGTTTTATATAAACCTACTAAAGCTATAGCATAGACTACTACTAGAAAAGAACTTCCATCTAAGCCTAATTAAACACCCTAAGGTAGTAGGTAAGCGGTACGAGGTTAAAGCTATACTACGCTATAAGTCTATTAAGAACAAGCTTTAATATAAAGTTAAATGGCTAGGCTAGCCTATTAAGGACTCTATATAGGAACCAGAGGATTACTTTAATTATTATAAAGATATTCTAAAAGAATATTAGGACTAAGGTCTACAATCTACAAATTGCAGGAAGTGCTTTAATACTATAGTGTTATTGCAACCTATAAAGAAAGCTTATAAAAAGAGTAAATAGGTTAAATAGGATATAGAATGGACAAGCTCCAAAAACTATAAGAATTAGGGCTATAGCCTAAGGCAGGACTAGTCCTTAGCCTTTTTACGTATATAGCATAGAATTAATAGGGCATTTTGCTAGAATTATATACCTATTAATTAATCAATGCTAGGAATATTGTTTTTAGGGCTCCTAAGCCCTTTTTAAAAGCCTTATAAGGCCTTTCTAAGCACCTAATTAAGGTCCTTAATTGCTACTATATATAAGAATAAATCCCAAATACCTAATTTAAAAAGCCACTATGCCTTATCCTTAGGAATATGATTAGTATCTATTGGGCCACTAAGTAATAGCTAATAAGAATGGGATCTAGACCCCTTAGTAGGGGTATAAGTAGGTATAAAAACAGGGGTAGGATAATAAGGTATAGCTAGGGCAGAGATCCTTAAACGCTTAATACTAATATTAGGTCCAAACTAATACCAATAAAGCTCTTATAGCGTAAGCTTATAGTTAATAAAGATACGCTTAAGCCTAAAATAAATAGTAAAGTTAGCTAGCTAGTATAGTCCAGAACCACCGAGATCTTGCTATAATAACTATTAGTTACTTATTTGCTAGGTACCCGAAGGGTAACCTACCTAATACTATATTATATTATGCTCTTTTAGGACTTAACGTGTATACGTAAACTCCTTTTTATAGTAGACGGCAACCTTCTTCTTATTACCCCTATCCTGCACCCTATCCTTAGTATACTAACCTTACTCTTATATTAGGCGTTACTAGCTAGCTTACTAAGAATTATAGGCGGTATAGATAGCTATGGCATAGTCTTAAATATAACCTAAACGTTTAGTATTAGCGCTTAAATAGGAGAGAGCCTGGGTAATATAGTAGTTAAGGATATTAAAGGAACGTCGCCACTTAGGCCTAGGCTATTAAAGTTAATAATAGAAATCTATTAAGGATAGAAAAGCTTACCTTAACGTAACTGCTGCTCTTAGTACGTATACATTAATTATAAGGACTAAAGGTATTAGATCTAACGCAGTGCGTCTTATTATAAGCCTTTAGAATCTTATTATTAGATTTCTAGTCTTTCAAAGACGTACAAGCAAAATTATTTAGATAGGACTAGCACTAGTTATGGGTTAGCGGAGGTTAAGGTTCTATATATAAAGGTAGAGCTAAAATACGCTATAGAATTTACTTAAAAGAGTAGTTAGTAGGAGAACAAAGAGGTATATTAAATTAATAATGAAAAAAAAGAAAATCTTAATAATATATTAAAGATACGTCTGAAATTAGTTGAAGGTTAATAATAGGAAGTAAGGCGTCCTTATACTTTACCGTCTGATACCCTTCCGGTAAATAGCCGTAAACTTACTAATATAACTTTGTTACAATAGCGCTATTTAAAAAAAAAAAGAAACACGCATATAAGTTATTTAACTATTACTTCTTTATAAAAACTGACTACGCGGCTAGGGGAAGGCAATTAAGGCGTTAATTAAAGACATATATAGGTTAAATTATACCTAAAACGATACTATAGTATTAAAGATTAACGTTATAGACGTTCTTAATAATCGTATAATAGCTACAGTTACTATTAAGAAGTGTCCCTATTTACTAGGTAGTAGAGCTACGCTAAATATATAGTACAGGACCACTAGATTTAAAACTATATATATTAAATCTTAAGGGATAAGTCTCTTTAACTAACTAATTAATACCTTAACTGTATTTAATAGCCTAAGGGTAAATATAGGAGCAATATATTAGTGATGTAGGAGATTATAAAAAAAAGATTATAAGAAAGGATTATAGACTATATCTTAGTAGTTAAAGATAACGGCAAGCCAAGGCTCTATACGTTAAATCCTATACTAAAAGGATTTATAGAACTATACTAGAACACTAAATTGCCTATAATACTTATAATTAATTACTAACTAGTATAAAGGCTTAGAAGTAGAGTTGTATAAAAATCCCTATATTAGCTTAGCTAGTTACTAGTATACTTTTAATAGACTTCTAATAGGTCTCCTATTAATCCTTACGTCTTTTCTCTAGTTATATTTTTTCCTTATTAAGGTTTTTTAGGAGTTTAAAGTAGGGGTTAAATAGATAGATAATATATAGTAGTATACTAACGTCTCTCTAATATCTCTTAAACCTCTTTTAGTATAACGGAACCTTATAGCAAGTACTACAATAGGCTTGTTAATGGGCTAGGTGTGTAGGTAATATAAAATAAAGTTAACAACGTAATAATAACTGGTGGAGTAGTTGCCTAATAGATTAACTCTAATTATATTCTAAGAATTACTATAAGGAAGGAACTATCTAGGTAGGAACCGTAGTCCTTTAAATACACGACTATACTCCTAAGAAATCCCTCTTATACGTAATATACGTGTTATACGTATTATACGTACATTCCCTTTATATACTTCGTACACTGCGTATAATATTATATAACTTACTTACCATTTCTTATTATATAGTTCTACCGGCTCTATCCTAGACTATACTTATATTAACTAACTAGCTTCTTCTAACTCCTCTTTAAGTAGTTATAATATTATACTTAAAGCGTCCGTAATACTATCTCCCTCCTTTTTATCTTTATCCTTAAAGATTCCTAGCATCTTTAGGTTATTTACTAAAGGTATAATATCCGTCTAATTAATTTAGTTAATATTATTACTTATTATACCTCCTAAGGTTTCTAAGCCTCCTTCCTCTTTATAGTCGTAGCGTTATGCTTATACTATTACTAGTATCCTATTGCTAGGTAAAATAATACCATCTCCATATTCTTATTATACGAAAGAGGGATTAGTTTACGTTACGCTAATAAGTCCCTTATCTTAGCAACCCTCTTTATATTTAAAGTACACTAAAGCGAATATTTATTCGTCCTATAACGTTCGCTCTTCTTTTAACGCTAAGTATACGCGTCCTATTACCCTTAATAGTTGTTAAGTTCCCTAAGTAATTTATTATAGGGTTTTATATTTAATCTACCGCTATAAGGCTTAATAGTAATCTCGCGCGGGCTCTAGTTAAGCTTAAATATTCTTATAACGTGGAACAGAAAGCCCTAAATGCTTAAATTGCGACATCTACCCGTCTTCTTTATCTTAAAAAGGTTTGTAAAAAAGTTTATTTTAAAAAGTAAAAACTTATAGAATAAGGTTTATAGGAACTTAGTAATAAAAAAACGGATTTTCTTTAACTAGTAAAGGAAATAACTCTAAGTAGTTTAGCAGTCGCTCTTCCTAGGTCCCCCTTAGGTAACTTATTTTTTAGTAATTCTTCTTTATTAATATTACCTAACCTATTCTCTTTTAATACTCCTATACTTTTCCTATAGCGTTTTTAAAACTCTCTAGTAGTTCTTAGGTAGTCTTATTATAGCCTATCTACTTTACCTTATACTATATTTTATCGTCAATATCCTTATAGCTAATAATCTTTAATACTTACTATTTATCTTCTTCTTACCCTTTATACGTGTCTGCTTCGTAAACTAGTAGCCTAATATTTCTGTATACTAGCTCTAGCATTATAATATATTATACTAGGTAGATTTTTATTTTAGCTAGTAGATCTAACTTAAACGTAACTAGTAAAATCCTTTATATAATTTTAAAAGGTCCTAGTCTAACATAATCTAACTTCTTACTTAGTTATTAACTCTTAAAATTCTTATATAGTAGCTATACTTTATCTCACTCCTTAAGATCTAGTCCCTTAGATCTCTTAGCGTCGTAGTATTTTTTTATTCTCTGCTATACTACCTTAGCTATTTCTATAAGGTTCTTATAAAGATTTATTAAAGTCTCTATTTTTTACTTAGCTATACTACTTATCTTCTTTACTTAACGTGGTAATAATAATATTCTTAGCTTATATCTATAGTTTACCTTAAATAGTAAAGTACCCATTCCTTTCTATGGTGTCGCATTATATATAAACTGCGTAACTAGTAATAATAATACCCAATTATTCTATATATGGTTAGTATAGTGTCTTAGATACTGCTTTAGTGTCTAATTTAGTCTTTCCATTTAACCGTCTATCTGCGGATAATACGCGGTAGAAGTTACTGCTCTAACTCCTTATTCCGCTAAGAATACCTCCTAAAATACTACTATAAATCTTAGATCTCTATCTAATATAACCTTACTTAGTGCTTTATATTTTATAAATACTTCTTTAATATAGATTCTAGCAACATCTTCCGCTAAGATTTCTTCTATATAGGCTATAAAGTATCCCCACTTTATAAGCTTATTTACTATTACTAAGATTATATTATAATCTTGTCCTATAATAGGATCTCTTAATTTTAGCAACTTTATAATAAAGTCCTATAATATAATCTCCTATAGTCTCTCTAGTATTTTAATAGGTTATAGCCCTCTATACGGCTTATACCTTATTAGTTTATTCCTTTAATAATCTAAACACTCCTTTATAACTTTTTATACTATACCCTAAATTCCGTTAATAATATACTCCTCTTAAAGTCTTAACACTAAGCCTATAGTTCCATTATATCCTTAAGTTAATCCCTTATAGAAATCTTCTATAAAGTGTTCTACTATGCTTCTTAGGATATACTTTACCTCTTTATACTTATATAGTATTTCTTCTCCTAGATATTCTAACTGTTCTTTTAGCTATACCTTAAAGATCCTTTATACCTAAAAGCTTTTTAGTAATTTATAAACTCTATCTAACTTATCTTTTTAAGTTACTATAATTTTTAGATAATTATACCTAATTAATCCATCTGTATCTTTTCGCAGTAAAGCCCCTAATAGCTTTTCGTCATTTTATAGTTTAGCCTTTTAACTTAATATATTAGCTCGCGTGTTGTCTATACCCTTAATATACTAAATCTTAAAATAGTATTCTATAAGCATTTCTGCCCATCTAACCTATTTTTGGTTAAGTTCCTTTATTATTAGGAATCCTATTAGGTTCTTATAATCCGTCTTAACTATAAATAGTTTCTCTATACCTTATAAGAATACTCTCTATTTCTTTAATACTGTAACTATACCTAACAACTCCTTATTATAAATGTCATAGTTTAATTCTAGTGGTGTTATCTTCCGACTATAGTATGCTACTAGGTGCTATCCGTCTAGATGCCTTTATATAAAGTACGCCCCTAGTATAAAGTCTAATATATTTATTTCTACAACCGTTTCTAGTCCTAGTTAATAAATCTTAAGAACTAGCTCCTAGGTAAACAACCTTTTAACTTTTTTAAATAATTCTTATTATTCCTTTCCCTATAACTATAGTTCTTCTTTCTTTGTTAATCGCGTAAATAGCTTAATATCCTTTAACTATTGCGCTATAAACCTTCTACAGTAATTACAAAACCCTAGAAATAATCTTAATTGCGTAATATTCTTTAGTTCTTACCAATTCACTATAGCCTTAATCTTTTTTAAATCTATACTAAGTTGGCCTAGTTTAATAATAAATTTAACGAAATTAGTCTTTCTAGTAAAGAACTCGCATTTCTTAATTGCTACTAGTATCTATTCTTCTTATAGTCTCTTTAAAACCTATTTAACGTGTTCCCCATATTCTTCCTTAGTTATTAAGTAGAAAATATTATTATTAAGGTATACTATAACAAATTAATTTAAGTATTCTCCTAATATATTGTTAATTTGCTTCTAAAACGTTGCTAGTACGTTTATAAGCCCGAATTGTATAACTAATAGCTTATATAGTCCTTCCTTTAACCTAAAGACTGCCTTTTATTTGTTGCCTTCCTTAATTCTAATCTAATAGTACGCCTATCTTAGATCTATCTTTATAAAGATTTGTACGTTGCCTATCCTATCTTAAATTTTGCTAATTAAGGGTAAAGGATACCTATCCTTTCTGGTAATGCTGTTTAACTATTTATAGGTAATATACAGCCTTAGTTTGCCATTTTTCTTTAGTATAAACAGTACTGGATAACCTGCTAATAACTGCAATAGTTTAATATATCCCTTTTATAGGGTTTCTTAGATAAACTCTTTTAGTGCTCTACCTTCTTCTTCGGTAAGCTTGTAGATTGGAAAAAACCTTAGGTTTATTTCTAGTTCTAATTCTATCTTATAGTCCTATACTATATATTCTAACAATTTTTTACTTTCCGGTAACTATAGTTTTTTACTATACTTATAGTATCTCTTTAGTATATAATCTAACCCTTTCTTGGTTTCTTTATATATTGCTCTAACTTAGTACTATACTAATTTAGCTTATTGTCGTATCTTATATTATTGTCGTATCTTTAATATTAACCTAACCTATAACCCAATTAATCCTTAGATTATATTCCTATAACTAAGGCATTCTTAGTACTGCCTTATTATTTCCTAATAGTAATATATTAAAAGACATCTTAACTTATCTTCCTTTAATGGTTAACTAAATAAGTCCTATTTTAAGATTAATAATACCTCCTCTATAGGCTATTAGGTCTCCTAAAATTGTTACTAATAGGTAAGAATGCTCCTTTTTCCTATATAGTAACCCCATTCTTTTAACTGCTATTAGTAAGATGTGGTTCCTTATTACTCCACTATCTATTAATACCTTAAACTGCTAATCTTGCCACTCTACTTATAAATTTAGGTGTTGTTCTTAAATTCCTTTAAGGGTCTAAGGCTCTATTACTAGTTCCCTCTAGTTTTATAGACCTCTACTTTTCCTAACTATTAGCTATTTAATCCTGTTTATACTTAGTCTAACTTAGGCCAATACTTAGTTCGCTTTTTATCGTTAATATACTATAGACAGGTGTTCTCTAGATATTCCCACTATTATTATCTATCTAGGCATTCTTCCGTAAGGAATCTTCCTAGCTAAAGTATTAAGTCCCCTTATTTTTAAACTTTTACTAGGTGCCAACTATATATATACTTAGCATTTTAATATTTTACCTTATCTGTTAACTAGTATATCCTTACTAGATATTTCTGGTTTTTGTCTTTTAGTACTTTATACATATTACACGTATTATCTATATATACGATCTATACTAACGTATAATATGCTTAGTGTCTTAGTGTTAGGTGACGAAGTCACCTCGCCTATATATATTGTTCCGCACAGCCGTGTCTGGCATCAAGCCAGTCACTCGTTTACCTTTTGTAGGTTTGTGTGGCTGAGTGGTGCGGAGCTTATCACCTCACACTTAGGTTAACTCTTAGCTTATCTTTATCCTTAAGTTTAAACCTTTCTCTTATTAATCTAAGCGTTATAACTTTATTTACAGGTATTAAGATTTACCTCTCGCTTCTCTAGTCCTCTAATTACTCCTCTAAATCTTTTAACATTATAATTAAGGCTCCTTTAATATAAGTTATAGCCTTCTCTATAATTAGGTGGTCTTGGATAACCTTTTTATCTAACTATATATAGAAATCTTTCTACTTATTATTATGTCGTTATCTATACCACTTTTAGTATAACCCTTTAAGTATATACGGTTTATCCGTAAGAAAGTATTTCCTTATTACTGCGTCGTAACAGCCTTTTATATGTCGTTCCTTAAACCTAGTTAGAATCCCTAAATCCTCTTCTTATTCCAGTTTAGTAAGCCACTTAGCTTTTAGTGTGCCTGCTTTAGGCCTATTAGTGATTTTTTATATAGGTGCTCTGTTCCTTATACGTCTTAATATACTAGATCTCTTATCTAGTTTCTACTTTTACTATAAGGTAATTCTTACTCTAAATTCCTCTATAGTCTCTTTTCTTTCACGTTTTATAAGTGGATCCTTAAAGTCTTCTTACTTCTTAATCTTATCGGTAGTCCTTATTTATTTATTAAAATTTTGGTTCTATAAGATTCTCAATCCTAAGCTTACTTCTAACTTAAGTTTAGCTCCCGCCTTAGTTTAACTAGGCGTTTATAGTATTCTCATCTCATCTTAAAAGTCTTAAATCTTACTTACCTCGTCTTAAAAATCTTATACCGTGGGAAATATTTATCCCAAGCTTATTTGTATATCTTTAAACTAAGCCACTGCTCTACTCCATCGGTTTTCGTCTATTATAGGTCCTTAAGCTATCCTTATCCTATCTTTAGAGTCTTAGATCTCTCTTATCTCGTCTTAAGAATCTTAAGCTTTTGGCCTTTTGCCTTTATTAAGTAGTAAGCTAGCACTAGCAGTCGTCTGCTTACTTAGTCTTTCTTTAATATTACTCCTTCCGTTTTGTAAAGTAATGGATGCCGTATCTAACGGTATTATAATGCCCGTTACTAAACCTTACTCTATAGCGGTCCCAGTCTCTACTTCTAATATAACTTCTTTAAGGTTTACACGTTTCTAATAAACTGCCTTTATTTCCTCGTCGTTTGTAAATATTTCGCCTACATTAAACTCGTCTTCTTTAATGTCCAATCTTCGCGATAGTTTATTAATTTCTCTACATTCTATAGACTTTAGCTTTTGTAGCTAATAGCTTACGCTATACTTAGCGTCTTTATAAATTTGGCATGCGTTATTATAATAAAACGCGAAACTTCTAATTAAACACTCTTTTATTCCTCGTAGTATACTATCGTCCCTTTATACGTATGTGTCTTCTACTAGTCTAGTTCCCTTTATTGCATAGTAACTCTAACTATCTTTATAATCCCTCGCGAAGTAACCTTATTTCCTGCAATTTATATAAGCTCCGTCTTTAAACTACTAACTTTGCTATAGAGTCCGCCTAAACGTCTTCTGCTACTAAGATCCCTAGTTTAGCCTCTGCTCCCTAGTCTTATAATTACTAGATTCTTAACCTCTAGGTTTTTATAGTTTCTTACTTTATCTCTTATAGGTTTCTTTAGTACTACTTAGGTCTATTAGCTCTGCGCCATACTATAATTTCTAACTTAGCTTTAGTTGTTGCGTACTCTACGCCTTATACAACTATAAAACTCTATCCTAACCTCTCTTAGCCTGTTCCCTTTAGTAGATCCTATTATTAATCTTTATCGCTTAATCTATTAAATCCCTTAAGGTGTCCGCATCTTCTATTAGAATAATTACATCCTAGACTTTAGCCTTAAGTCCCTATTTATACTATGCTATAAGCGCCTTATTATTCTACTTAACTTATATAGCTAATGTTTGGAACTATATTATGTACTCTATTGCTAAGGTTTATTACATAATATCCTAGAGTTTCCTTTCCGCCGTGGTTACTGCCTCTAGGTCTCCAAATATCTATATAAGTTACTCTATAAACCCTTCCTAACTTAAGAATATAAACCACACCTCCTAATTAGTGGTTGTTATTCCATTTACCTATATTTCTATAAGGTAAGGTTTAAACTATTTAAGTGCTCTTCCTAATAGGAATAGTCCTATATAAGCTATTTAATCCATAAATATTAGCAGCTTCGCTCCCTCTTACGTAACCTTAAAGTGCATTTACGTAAGAAACCCTTTAAGCTTCGCTCTCTCTCCTAAGAATCTCTTAATTAATAGTAACTTAATCTTTGCTGCTCTTATCCCGTTAATCCTTTATTTAAGCGTCGCATTATTCTTTATTAACTTGTTAACTATCTCTTATAGTTATCCAACCGTTATAGGTTGCTGCGAGTTAGTATCTACTATACTGGTGTCGCCTCCTAACCTTAAAGTAGTTGCCGCCGTCAATAGCGTTATGGTGGCTGCTTTTAGTGGCATATTATTTAACTTTCTATATTTAATACCGTAACTAGGTAGTAATTGTATAACGGAACCTTGTAGTAAGTACTACGATGGGCTTGTTAATAGGCTAGGTATATAGGTAATATAAAATAAAGTTAACAACGTAATAATAACTAGTGAAGTGGTTGCCTAACAGATTAACTCTAATTGTATTCTGAGAATTACTATAAGGAAGGAACTATTTAGGTAGGGACCGTAGTCCTTTAAATACACAACCGTACTCCTAAGAAATCCCTCTTATACGTAATGTACATGTTATACGTATTATACGTACATTCCCTTCGTACACTTTATACACTGCGTACAATATTATATAACTCGCTTACTATTCCTCATCACATAGTTCTATTGGCTCCATCCTAGACCGTGCTTATATTAACTAACTAGCTTCTTCTAACTCCTCTCTAAGTAGTCGTAACATTGTACTTAAAGCGTCCGTAACATTCGGGATAAGCCCTTATAATCTCCCTACTATAAGGTAATAGCAATCGGAGGCTAACCGTAAAAAGGGGGGGGTAATATAAGGGATATTATTGCGGACACCTTAGGTTGCCCTCAAGACAACCCCTAGACGCCCCTTAGATAGTCACTGGTTATGTATTAAAGGTACGTGCCCGTAGTATATAGTCTCCACAATCCCAGAGGCCTTACCTCCTTAAGGATTCGTCTCTTTTACCAATCTATCTATTTCTACAATTGTACCTTATAGCCCCCTGTCTATAAAGCCCCCTTATAATACCTTAGTTATAGGAATATAATCTAAAGATTAATTAGGTTATAGGTTAAGTTAATATTAAAAATACTTAATAACGTAAGAGGCGTATAGCTACTAAGTTAGTATAGTATTAGGTTAAAGTAATCTATTAAAAAAACTAAGAAAGGGTTAAGTTACGTACTAAAAAGATACTATAAGTATAATAAAAAGCTATAGAGCCTAAAAAGCAAAAAGCTATTAGAGTATATAGCATAGGATTATAAGATAGAATTAAAACTAGAAATAAGTTTAAAGTCCTTTCTAATATATAAGCTAACTAAAGAAGAGTTAAAAGCACTTAAGGAGTTTATTTAGGAAAGCCTATAAATGGGATATATTAGACTATTATAGTTATTAGTAGGTTATCTAGTACTATTTATACTAAAGAAAAACGGAAAGCTTAGGCTACATATTAACTATAGGCAGTTAAACAGTATTATTAGAAAAGATAGGTATCCTTTATCCTTAATTAGCGAAATTTAAGATAGGATAGGTAACGCGCAAATCTTTATAAAGATAGATCTAAAACAGGCGTACTATTAGATTAGAATTAAGGAAGGCAACAAATAGAAGGCAGCCTTCAAGTTAAAAGAAGGACTATATAAACTATTAGTTATATAATTTAGACTTATAAACGCACTAATAATATTCTAGAAGTGAATTAATAATATATTAGGAGAATACTTAGATAAATTTATTATAGTATATCTTAACGATATTATTATCTACTTAATAAGCGAGGAAAAATACGGAGAACACGTTAAATAGGTCCTAAAAAGACTATAAAAAGAACAGATACTAGTAGCAATTAAGAAATACGAGTTCTTTATAAGGAAGACCAATTTTATTAAATTTATTGTTAAACTAGGTTATATTAGTATGGACCCAAAGAAGATATAAGCTATAGTAAGTTAGTAAGAACTAGAGAATATAATATAGTTAAGGTTATTTTTAGGGGTTTATAACTACTATAGAAGGTTTATAGTATAGCAATTAAAGAATATTAAACCGTTTATAAGGCTTATAAAGAAAGAGGAACTATAGGGAAGTAAATAAAGGAAGTTATTTACCTAAGAGCCAATTCTTAAAATCCACTAATTAGGCTTAAAGACGATTATAGAAACGAACGTATTAGACTTTATACTAGGAGTATACTAACTATAGAAGTACGGGAATATATAGCACTTAGTAGTATACTATAATTAAAGGATAGCACTACTAGAACTAAACTATAACATTTATAATAAGGAGTTGTTAGATATAGTTACAGTACTTAGAAAATAGAGAGTATTCTTATAAGGTATAGAAAAACTATTTATAGTTAAAACGGATTATAAAAACCTAATAGGGTTCCTAATAATAAAAGAACTTAATTAAAAATAGGTTAGATAGGTAGAGATATTTATAGAATATTATTTTAAGATTTAGTATACTAAAGGAGCAGAAAATATAAGAGTAGATGCGCTAAGTAGAAAAGCTAAACTATAAAATAATAAGAAGCTATTAGGGGCAATACTACACTAAGATAAGAACAGATTAATTAGATGTAATTACCTAAAGCTAGTAGCAACTTATAAATTACTAGAAAGCGATTAAACTAGAAAGATCTAAAAGGCGTAGAATAAGGATATAGACTTAGAGTAGTACAAAAATTAAGAAGTAATATATATGCCTAAAACAATCGCAGAAAATTTTATTAAAGATTTTTATAATAGAATAATATAGGGATATAATAGAGCTTAGGGGCTAGTATTAAGACTCTAGGAAGAGTATATTATTAATAAAATCTAAAGCTTAGTAAGAAAAGTTATAAAGAAGTATTTAAATTACTAGAGAAATAAACTAATAATGTATAAACCGTACGGGAAGTTATAGCCTATTAAGACACTAGAAAGACTATAAGAGGTTAAATTATAAGACTTTATTATAAAGTTACTAAGGTTAAAAATTCTATTACTAAATAAGAGCATAATATAATCCTTATAATAGTAGACAAGTTAACTAAATAGGGCTACTTTATAGCATATATAGAAGAAATCTTAGTATAATAAAGCCTTATAGTAGGAACTACGGTAAACTTATTAATAGGCCGGGTATATAGATAAATAAGAAGTCAATAACGTAATAATAATTGGTAGAGTGGTTGCCTAACAGATTAACTCTAATTATATTCTAAGATTTACTATAAAGAAGAGAACTATCTAGGTAGGGACTGTAGTCCTTTAAATACACAACTATACTCCTAAGAAATCCTCCTTATACGTAAAGTGTGACGGCTCGTATAAATGCCTCTGAACCGAAGCCTATAGAATGCTGTATTACGAAGATACTAAGCTAAGGAGAAGAGGAGAAGTATATATAGGAGGTAGAGACGTAATATATACGCGTTATAACGCCAAGTCCTTAGCCGAACCCCTAACTAGGCTCCCTATCTAAGTTACGCATTACGGTGCCGTAATATTACCCTCCTTTAAAAGAAAGCCTGCCCTTAGGCTTTATTAGAATGAAGTAAAACTAGAGAAAAGGAGATATAAGTGCGTTTAAACTAAGTATATAAGGCAACCGCAGGTTATATGGAAGCGCTAGAGTGGAAAGGGTAGCCGTTAAAACTCTTGGCAAGGATCTAGCTAATTAGAGAACTTTAACCGGCGGTTAAAGTTCCTAGACATCCAAAGGCCTTACGTAACGCGTAAATCTAGGTAGCCGTATGTTATAATTTGGTTATTATATAATATAATTATAATTTATATAGTTACAATTTATATAGTTACAATTTATATAGTTACAATTTGTACAGTTTTTACAATTTGTACAGTTTTTACAATTTGTACAGTTTGCGCGCTATTTATTTATAGGGTAGCGTTTTGCTGCAATTTATTTATAGGGGTAGCATTTTGCCGCAATTTGCTATCAGGTGCTACAATTTTGTTGCAAAACATGCGTTTTGCGCAAATTGCTATCAACTATATCCACCTGCCGCAAACCGCAACAACGAGCCCCAAAAAAAATTTCCCGATGAGGGGCAGCCTATTAAGTTCTAAGTAGGGTACCAGGTTAGGTCTGGGTTATAGCCCTTTTATTAGACACGGTATTTTAGCGTTCCTCGCACTAGCTTATATGCTAGTATTTCTTTAACTTCCTATTTATTATCGCTACTAACTTAAATTGGTAGGGGAGGCTCGTTCTTCTACCTAGGTAGTAAGTTACTTACAGCTTTCCGTAACTTATCCGGTAAGAAAATAGGGTAAACTCTAATTAAATTTAGGAGCTTTACCTTATATAAGTTGCCTACCTTCTCTAGGACCTTATACGGTCTTACTATCTAGTAGTCTAGCTTATAGCTAGGCCGTTTAGTCCTCCAATTCTTTATTATAATCCAGACCCTATTACTGGGGGCAAAGTTAGGTTCCTAGTGGTATTTATTTACCTACTGTTCTATTAACCTCTAGGCTTTTTTTAAGTTCTTATAGGCTACCGTCTAGGCCTCTTCTAAGCGTTTGGCGTACTACTGGGCCTTACTATAAGATAGTTTCTTACGTACGGTTTATGGTTCTTCTGGTCTTTTTTAGTCAAAGCTTATACGGGGTAAGTAGCCTATTTCTAGCTAAATAGGGGTAAACCCTATGGAGTTATAGGGTAGGGTTGCTTGGGTATAGTCTATTAGGGGAAGCAGTTTAGACTAGTTGTCCTAAAAGTAGTTAATAAAGGGCCAGAGTCTCTAGTATAAATACTAATTTATAATCTCTGTCTAACTATCTAAGGGTAATACGCCGTAGAGAGCTTTAGCTTAATGCCTAGGATTTGGGTAAACTCGTTCTAAAAGGCTAATATAAACTGCGGCCCGTAATTAGATATAATAGTATTTAGTAGTCCGTAAATTTAGTAAACGTAGTAAATATATAGCCGGGCCGCCTCTTCAGCATTAATATTTTTATAATAGGGGATTAAGAATGGGCGCTTGCTAAAGCGGTTAACTAGGATTATAACCATATTATATCCGTTACGGTCTATAGGTAGTTTATAGAAGTCCATAAAGATATATTGCTAGGGGCGCTCTAGTATTAAGAGCAGTTTTAGTAATCCTGGGGTCTTATCTTATGGGATTATAGCTCTTTAGCAGTCGTTGTAGTTCCGTATATATTAATTAATATCTATAGCTATTCTAGGCTAGTAGTAGCGGCCGCTAATAATTTTATAGGTCTTATTCTTACTAGGGTATACCATAGAGACTTAGCAATGGGCTTCGCGAATTAGTTTAGTCCGTAAATTGTTAACGTTGGGGACTATAAGCCGCTCTTAATATAGGAGCAATCCTTCCTCCGTTTTAAAATCGGGGTCTCCTCTCGCAGTTTAATCGCGGAGGGCCTTTAGGGCGTCAGCCGTGCGGTTTGCAGTTAGAAGGCGGTTAATTAGCTCTATTAGTTTGTCTAAGGACTCCTCTATTAGTGCTAGCTCGTTTTACTAAGAGTCTAGCTTCTTAAGGATCCGTAGGTTAAGCTGTTCGGGATAGAGGAGCGCGCGCGTCTAGTATTAGGTCTTTAGCTCGTCCTAGGGTCTTACCGTTAGGCTATAGAGACGCACTAGCCGTAACTGGCTTAGCGCAGGCGAGGCGCAGGCGAGGCGCCTACAAAACATAGTCGCCCCGTATTAAAGAACAGTAGAATTTAGTTCTATAGTTCTACTTCATTAAGAACCAGATACCTATTGCATTCCGCTACTATTATTACGTTACTATATACCCTTAGGGCCTTAGCGTCCTAACAGTTCTAAATTCTTATCCCTTTTTAGGGGTAGAGGTCTGGCAACACAGCGGTCTGCTAAGGCTGCGACCACGTAGCAACAGCCCTCTATCAAAAAGACGACCTATATTTATTAACTATATTACAGCCTATCGACCTAATAGCGAGACGCGGGCGTAACGTTAGCGTAGTGCGTAGTACTAAGTCTAGGGATCAGCCTTAGAATAATATAGGCAGACCTATATCCTAGATAGAACCGGAAGCTATAGGCGAGGACACTATATAGGAAGAAATATAACAACTAGAGAATAAGAAGCTATAACTCCTAGAGTAAGGAAAACTACAGTTACTTAGGGAGGAGGTAGAAATGCTAAGACGGCGTTAACGCGGCGAGGTAATGTTGACTCCCGTTTCTAACCCAGATCTACCCCCTTAAAGTATCCCATTAGAGTACTTACAGAGTAGCTTAATACATCCAAACCTTAAGAGAAAGGCTACTAATATAATGGGCGCTTTGGTAAAACAGGCCATTAAAATAGAGAAGATTGCTCTATACTATGGTAAGACTATATAGGAGCACTAAGACTTCCGTAACAGCTTAAAGCTAGCGTTTTACCTAAAGGCCGACGCCTTCGCGAATAAGGATATTAAAGTTGCGTTTACTATATAATATATAAAGGGGACTAATAAAACCCTTTAGCTATAATACGAAGATAACTATCTAGATATATAGTTTACCTAGGAGGAGCTAATAAAATTCCTACTTAACTAAATTAAAAGTCCTATTAATTAAGAACTCTATATAGCCCTAACTTATATAAGGGCAACATAGCAAACCAATTAACCTATAAATAAGTTTACTGCTTACCTAGCCTCCTTAGAGGCGCAAATTAACCCTTCTTACAATGTAAAGCATTTAATAATATACCTATTCGCGAAGCTACGGCTAGAGCTAAGGCTTACTATTACTAACTATTAGGAATTTCTATAAACTTAAGATTAGCTAGTTTCCCTAGCTGCTATATTAGAGGAAAACTAGAAGAGCGCAAGTGCCTTATAGGCTAAAGGCAATAGGCGCGCCGCGAACTTAAATATAAAGACTACCCTATTAGGTAACTTAGGGAGAATAGACTTTAAGACCACCGCTAGCAACGCGACGGTAGAGTAAAGTAATACCGCTAGGGGTTTAACCCAACCTAAGGGGAACTGTAAAAATTATGGTAAGCTAGGATATTAGTGGCGACAGTGCCCAGAGTAGCGATAGTAATAGTAGCCGCCTCTAAATAACGTAAGCGCTATCTCTACGCTAGGAAAAGGCAGGCGCCTTTAGAGCCCCTTATACCTATAAGGTATAAGCTACTACTAGATTATAAGGAAGCTATTACTATCCTAGAAGAAGTTCTATTTAAGTAGACCTAGAAGGAGACCTTA
>Ga0307515_10004902_pt1 | contig 27343 bp, 27 predicted proteins | sample 17_EM_MG_FD_194513 | JGI IMG/M metagenome (GOLD analysis project Ga0307515, IMG submission 194513) | Populus trichocarpa ectomycorrhiza microbial communities from riparian zone in the Pacific Northwest, United States - 17_EM | ecosystem: Host-associated > Plants > Roots > Unclassified | place... | reverse complement strand
ATCTGTACAGAGTCAGCTCAGTATTAACACAGATAAACAAATTGAATACAAAGTGACCTTTAAATGATTCAGCCAACTCTAATTCCTTGGTATTTGATATTTACACTCTGTGGTATAAGCCAATATGATAGGACCAGTATCTGAAATTGTAACAATATTGAAAATGATCTACAATGTATTTATTCACAAATTGAAGTATTAATTGGTACAGATTATGGAGGGCAATGATAAGAATTTTATATAATCAACTTTGAACTCTGGTAATAATCAGCCAAATTCCAGATAGACTAATTAAGAAGAATATTATTCCTTAATAGTGTTCGGAGTAAAATCTTCAAATAACATCCAATATTTAATTATATATGGTGTTTTGGCATTTCAATACATTTCAAGTAGTATAAGGGCAAAATTGATATTTGTTAATAAATTGCAACATATGTAATACTTCCTGTCATAAATGAATATACTTTTTTACAGAAATCCCACTATTTTAAGGATTGGTGTAATCAAATAAAAATGCAATTATGAATAAATCCAGATGATTCTGCTGATACTAGTGTTAGCAACAGCTCCGTTTTTGCACAATTTCTAATATAGCGGTTCCCAGACAACCCGGCCCCAGCTGGTTTTGTCTGGGTCTGTGCCAAACAGTTCCATCAATTAAGTCCAAGAATATTCATTACATAATTTAGTGTTTGGTATATGAAATATGCAGCTTTGGACGGCGCATCTTTTTGTGGTCTCTGATTTTGATATATTCAAAACCCAGCAAGCAGCTTTGAAATTATTGCCATTTTCGGTCCAAAATCGAGGTTTTTGGGGTGCCGCTTGCTGAGATTTGAAGATACCAAAGATCGGAGAGGGCCAAAAGATGCGCCGTGCGGAGCTACATATTTTATGTACCAAACACTAATCTCTCTGATGTGTATTTGTGGCCTTAATATGATGGTTCGGTTAAAAAATCGTCGATTATTGATGGGGTAAGGCTGTTACCACACAGACCTATACAACCGGCCGGGTCCAAAACTGGAACCGTTGCTAACACTAGCTGATACTACAATCACCACTTCCTGTACTTTGCATGAACTGCATTCGGCCACAAAGTATTCTGTACAACTTCTTTCCACTGAATGTAAGGCAATACACAAGTTCAAACTATCCACTAGTGGTTCAAATGTATACATACAAGAAATGTATATGCTATATGTTTGAAGGTGAATAAGTACAATTAGGCTTTGGAATGTAAGTTGAATAAATAATTAAAATGTATATTGCAGGCAGAGAGCAATCCTACAAATGATATGTGGGAATAATGAAAACCATTTGTATGATCTTGGGTATACAATTGTTACATGATATATAATTACAAAGACTGCAATGTGATGTAACGCACAAGACTGGCCGATCCATTCTCCAGGTCTGACCTTGCCGGAAACATCCAGACATCTATGGCCAACAGGGAGTCCACCACCTCCTGATCACATATTGTCATGGAACACAGCTCTGATATCTGTGCCTATTGGCACCGGCCCGCTTTACAGCCTGTTGCCTTCCCCTCCAGCGGTATGATCCCCTGCTACTGGTGTTTCCACTGGCTGAAGTGATGGCGGAGATCCGCCGGTGTTTGTGCCACTGTTCCCGTGAGCTTCCATAACTTGATGTCTTCTCATTGTCCGCACCATGTAATGTACAGTCTGGTAGGCTCATGCCCGCACTTTCATTTTTAGAATCTTGTTGGGAATAACTTTGCGCTTGCCATCTAGACAGGACAGTTACAGCCTGCTTCACCCATCAGTGTGTAGCCGAATTGTTTACAGCATATGACAACCTCCCACTGTGGCTTGGCTGCTGATGTTTCTGAAGAGATCCATCTGGCTCGTTCAAAGCCAAAGTGTATAGCTGCTCTATTGTCATAATACCATAGGCCTTGAAGGCTATAATACCCTGGCAGTCTGCTTCGTAGTTCACGGGAATGAAGGAGTCACCAGGGACTGAGTGGAGCTCTGTTTTGATGCGATGGGCAAGCAGGGCCTTCTCCCTTCGATTGATACATCTAGTTACTCAATATCCAGGGCAAAGCTCCAGATGTTCCATCAGTCGAACGGCTGTTTAGGAATCGCTGAAAACTGCCACCATCTCCATGCCAGATCTCTGTATTTTTGTTCTCTTCTCGATCATCACATCGAGGGCAAATCCGATCGCACCCAGCTCTGGATTACAGATCTGTATGCATCCTCTAACCAGAATGCTGTGGCAGGACCTCGATTCTCTTCCTGGATGAAATGTTACTGTGGCTCCCACTCAACCATCATTGGAGCGCGATCCATTGGTCCACCAGATTCAGATCCCTGGGCCGGCATTTGCTTCTTCCTCATTTCCTGCGCTGCACGTATCTGTTGGCCGCACTTTTGTTGTCCAGTATGATGGTCCTGACCACTGATTCTTCGCCTGAGGTGGGCCAGTTCATGCCGTCTGTTGTGTACCCATGCCCATTCTCATTGTTGACTACTCTGCATATCAGCTCACCGGAAGAGGGGGTTTGGTGTAGCGTCTTTCCCTCATTACTGTATGCATTTGCCAGTCTAGCTGTGAATCATTGTTGTCTGGAGTCTGAGATTACAGGTGTGGGTGTAAGTCCTGCCTCTCTCATCGGAGCCCTCTGTGGTGTTGTGCATAGCACACCCAGCCTGGATCTGGCTTGCTGATTTAGAAGGAGTTTGGGATCATCTTGCCTGCCTAGGGCTTTGGGATCCCACCAGAGCTTGCTCCCATATAGTGCGACTGCTCAGATGCAAGCTATTTGAACTGCTCTCCAACCAACTGACATGACCACGTACCTGTTTGGAAGCTTTCAAAGTCCCCCTTCGGCTGCACTGGCTCTCTTCATCTATCAGTTGTAGTGCTCCTTGATTATCAGGTGCACGTTCTTCAAGTCGCCCAGCCAGCTTGTTGCATCTGTGTTGAATCATATGGAGCCGTCTCTGACTCTCATGTTTGCTGCCAGCTTTGGCCGGAGGTGGTTCTTGTGGCCTTGTCTGCTTGGGAACAGTTCTGGCTCCATTGTTGGTGTAATACACTGCAGCCCTCACCGACTTGCATGTTCAATCCAGTGTGTAGCACATTTCTCCAGTGTCATGATGACCTGATAGACACTGCTTCCAGTCGCCACCCAGCTGAGGTCAACCACAAATGAGAGTCCTTTTGCTAAGATGAACTACTCAACCCACTTACTCAGTCCCAAGGTGTAGATTGCCAAGAAGATCAGGGACACAGGTGAGCCCTGTGGGACACCTGCATCCACTGGGTATATCGTTATGACATAACCGTCAATTCACATTTCAATCATGCATTTGCAGAGAAAACTATCCATCTGTTGTATGAGGTCTCCATCCATCGGCTTGGACTTTGTCTCATTGAACAGCCTTCCTGTGCCAAAGCTTGGGAATGATGCCTTGATATCCACAAAAAGCACACCATGTCTGTAGCAGTTTGTCGATGCTGCGTGGGCTCTGTTATTCATGATGGCTGCTGCATCGATGGCAGACCGCCCCTTTATATTGCCGAACTGTCTATCACTCTGTAGTCCCCTCCATTCAGCCTCATCTGATAGCAGTTCCCCAACTCCCTATTCAACACAGTTTTGCATGCAACTGAGTAGTGAAATTGCATGGTACACTTTTAGCTTCACATAGTCATCCTTGCTGGGTTTGTAAATCACAGCACCACTGGCTCGCTTCCAGACTGCAGGATGGCATCCTGTGCTAATTGTCGCTTTGCGAGGGCTACCATTCTCCTTTCATCCCATTTACTGAGCAGGCAAATTGGTCAAAAGGACTGTTTGCCCAGGCCTGGTGAATTCTTGACTGATTGGGAGTAATGGGTCTGCTTGACTGCTTTGGTGGTCACTCTCATATGCGCACTACCAGCTGGCGGTAGCTCATGTTACTGGTCGTCATCAGTTAGAGTAAAGGATTCCAGCAGCAGCATCTCCTCCTTTTCTGCGGTGGTGTTTGCTTGCTTGCATTTTCTGATCCTTAGAGCTTCTGCTGATATGTATGCCACAGGGTCAACAGATTTTTCTGCTCTCCAGGCCTCAGCTCCTCAGAGGATCTTCAAGTAGTCACTCTGCATTTGGCTCTTGGATTTCCAAATCGGTTTCTGCCACTCTGTGTTTACTCACGCTGCTCCCTCCGAGTGCTTTCCACATCTTCTCAATTCATGCCCAAGTGTATCAGTGATTACCTTGAAGTGGCTGTTCCACCACCTCTTCGACGATGAGCAGATCTTACTGTGTTTTGCTATAACATCCGGAACCTTGCTCAGTGTGTCCCGACACCGCATGGCCTCCTGCTCAACTTCATACTCTGTGCACTCCGCATCCAGGTATGCTCTTTACTTTGCTAGCACCATCCGTAGCTCCTTAGCTGCCTCCTAGTTCGCTTCCGGCATTGCCAGCAGATTCCACCCAACCACCCGCTCAGGGCCTGCTGTCTCTTGCATTTGTATATCAATTTCCTATTCGGGAACCTCATGGTTGGAACCAGTCGTGTGGTTCTCGACCAGTATTGCCCATTTTCTGATTAGTCAATTCCCCAATGTTATATCAATCATCTACTTCTCTTCAAAGTCTGCTCATTTCCAGTTGTGACTGGCCTGGTCGTGGTTTCCAATTTCCAGTCCATTTTCAGGTATGACATCCTCCAAGAAGACAGTGTCCCGTTACTCAGTGCATCTGGGTTTCCATTATCCACTGTGGGTATTTATATCCCCTGTGAGCACGGTACTGCCTTGTGAAATGATTTGGTGCCACATTAGTTACCAGGTTGGCCTCTCTCTTGACTATGTGTTATTTCGATCATAGATAGTGATGATCATTGTAACCTTCTCATCTCGTCATCGAACATCAGTGACAATGACATCATCATGGCCGCCCATGCTTGGATGTATTTCTTTGTGCGCTGCCAAGCCATCTCCCTTGCACAGTGCAATCAAAGCTCTTTATGTTTTTCGTAATTCTTATGCTGTGTGAGTGATTTTGAATCTGTTACAATCTCTTGGAGGCTCTAGCAAGCACACCATGTCCGCCCTTCGTTCAAGCCCACTCTCCACCACTGCAATTGTCCACTCGTACAACCCAGCACAGTTATGCTGAATCCTTGCAATCAGTGGAATCGGTGGCTCACATTTCAGTTTCTCCAGCAGTCTCAGTCCTGGGCACATCTCTCCCCTCCTCTGCCACCCGCTTTTGCACAGTATTGTCTGCCTTGTCGTCGGCCATCAGCTCCCGTAACTTGTCTCCTATGTCTCTCACCTGCCTGGTGCCGTGTGGTGCTCTGTTAGCCATAGTTAACCCTCTCATCTTTTATCCATTCGCTTGCAATCTCCTGCTTTCTCACGCCATTCTGATGGCCACAGATATCATCCCACACTGTCCACTGAATGCAATATGATTCCCCTCGCCCTTCAGGCCAAGTGCTTGTGTGTGGCTGGATGATGCCGCTTGTCTTGATGAGCATCCAACTACCTTGCACCTGTGCTCATCCGATCGGTGAGGTCAGCCACCGTAGCCAAACTTCGGTTGATGCTGGCTGCATTTGCTCTTCATGTGGCCCCATTTGTGGCAGAGCTCGCAAAGGATGTCAGGGATGCAATCATGTATTGTTCCATTCTGTATCAGACTCCCACAGCAGTTACACTGTTAATTACTACTCCCTGTATCACCATCATCCCTCTCACAATGAAGACTACGAATGATGCCTTTATTTCACCTCTCTGCTCTCGCTCTCTGAAGGTTTGGGTATTCGATAGCCATCTCACTTGGGCAGGAATCATCACTCCTTTATTCTCTGCCTGACTCTCCACCCTGATTTTCTGTAGTTTTTCTGTACCCTTGCCCATGTATCTCACTAACAAGAAGGTGTGAATCTTCAGTCTTTTTTACAATTCATTTCCTTCCACATCCATGACCCCCTGGTCCACTGATCTGGCCACCTGTATAATGAAATCTTTGTAGTGGGGAGCCACCTCTGCATTAGCGTTTTGGTGCGTGAATGCAGTGATTGTGCTCCTAGCATTTCTTTTTGCATTCATGATCGAAACATGTGCTTTTGTCTGCTGCTGGAACAGTGCTCTGTTGACCACTGACGCAATTTTCTCATCTATCATATTGTGTAGGGGTATGCTCTCATCCCGCCTAGTGTTGGCAACGGTTCCGGACCGTCACTTCAGGTCCGGGTCTGGGTCCAAACCGTACCGTTGCCAAATTGGCGGTCCTGGTCGTCAATGAACCTGAACTGCCCACTCAGGTATGGTTCCATGGAAAACTCCCAACCCGTCTGAATTGGGCGGGTTGTCAGCGGGTCGCCCAGCGGGTCCATCTATAGATTCATATAAGGCTCTTGAATTTGCAGTGTGTTAATAGTATCTTATCAAAATCGTGTTTTTAGCAACCAACAATGTGCATTTTGCTGTTGAGCAGTTTGCAATATCAAGTAATTTGGTATCTGTATTTCACCTTCGATATATGGTATTTTTGCCTAGCAAGGCGGTCAATAATACAGTTATACACGGGAAGATCCGCACGATGCCTTGATTACGACATATGCAAGTCCTAAAACTGTTGACGCTCCATTGACGCTCATTTTCAGGATGCCGCAGGGAGCATGTTGCTGATGTTTTTGCCTGTAAAGGCTGCCAATATCTCATAAATGGATATCCACAACCAATCGGAACATAACTTACTGCAGATGCAGAGCTGAAAATCATTGACGCTCCGTTGATGCTCATGCTAAGAATGGGGCGATGACCGTGCTGCTATCTTTTTTGCCAATAAAAGCGGCCAGTACGTCTGTTATGGATAACAACGACCAAGTCACTGGAGAATTACCATACTTACAAGACCACAAATTGTTGACGCTCCGTTGACGCTCATGCTAAGAATGGGGCAGTGACCGCGTTGCTATCTCTTTTGCCAATCAAAGCGGCCAATACATCTGTTATGCACAACAATGACCAAGCCAATTGTGAATTACCGTACTTACAAGACCACAAATCATTGATGCTCCGTTGACGCTCATGCTAAGAACGGGGCGGTGACCATGTTGCTATCTCTTTTGCCAATAAAAGCGGCCAATACGTCTGTTATGCATAACAGTGAACAAGTCACTTGTGAATTACTGTACTTACAAGACTACAAATCGTTGACGCTCCTTGGATGCTCACGCTAGGAATGGGGCGGTGACCGTGTTGCTATCTCTTTTGCCAATAAACGCTGCCCATACGTCCACTATGCATAACAACGAGCAAGTCACTGGTGAATTACCGTACTTACAAGACCACAAATCGTTGACACTCCATTGACGCTCATTTTAATCTATTGTCCATTCAACATCAGCTGCCGTCGATGATTGTTTTCATCCTGATTTGACATCATCGGTTGTCTTTCTGCATGATTGAGACTCGGCCCTGTGGCTAAGCCGAGCAGCGTAACTATGTTGCACTGTTCACTCTCACACAACTAAAAATGATGAATCGTGCCAAACGATTCATTGCGCCTGCTATACATCTATTTATGAACCGATATTCACAAGCTACTTCTTACCATTCGCCCATAATATATCTCTAACTGAAACTCTCGGTCAAGTTACATAAAGCTGGTGAACCATTGACACATTCTTTCCTACTTTTTCTTCCCTTCTTTATTTCTCCGTGTTTCTACTGCATTGACCGTCACTAACACCTTTTCAGCCTGTCTGTATGACTTCCGTGTCGGCCGAACCAATCCAGGCACCTTTGGCGCGGCTCTCACATCCTGCTGCTCTGGGCATTCCGAATCCTCGATGCCAATGTTTTGCTCTATATCGGATTCATCGTCCGCTGATCAATCATCGTCGCTGGCGTTTGGATTATCCAAGTCACCATTCCAGTTAGGGCAATCATCGGTGTCCGAAATGCTTTCCGGTGCGCTATCCTTGTTGCTTGTCACTGGTTGACGGTTGATTCTCCGGATTCGGCGAACATTTAAGCTTTGAGTTCTTCCTCCAGGGAGGTCCTTTGCAGACAAAGCTGGTGGCATAGGTGATCTTTCTGACAATTTGAATGCAGCGGAACCATCATGTTGAAAGAGTGACCAGGATGCTTTGACGATCTCTTCCATGTCCGAAAAGAATCCTACAGCGGTCATCTGCTTGTTTTGAGCACAAGATTCCTTCTGGGTAGCACGTAGGTTTTGGTTGTCCTGCCACATCTCCAAAAAGTCGTGAACCTTGGCCATTCTGTGCAATTTCCTTCCCTCCGCATCTTTCTTCATTTCCGAGTCGTTTTCTGTGTTTGCGGTATCCAATTCCGGCTCAGTGCCTGCCAAAATCCTGTGATTGGGTCGAGCAAACTGCCTTATGACGACTTTTTCGCGAAGGGTCTCGCATGTGGTTTCGGACTGCCTCCAGCCAATGACATCTCGGCCAAGGGAGAAACTGGCCTCCACTCCGGCACCATGTGGTATGATAGAGGATAAGTCGGGCGCCACATTGGAGAGATCGGCGTACTGCGAGCGCGTTTCCTCCTGTTGGCGCCACCAATCGGTGATGTCCGGTATCCATAATGTACTGCTAATCTCCATTGGATCGGAGTGGTTATCATTGAGATTTGGATCAATTTGTCCCCAGGTCTTTGGTGCTTCAGGTGGCGAATTCAAATAAAGCCTGGCGGCGGTCAATAAGCGGGCTGCGCGATCGCTTTGTCCGGGCGTCGTCTCAGCCACATTGTCAGGCATTGAGTATTGCTCATCATCGCTGGATGAATCATATGCATCAAATGATGATTGATAGGACCCTGAAACCGTTGCGGACAGGACGGGATTGCTGCTCGGTACGGTTTCGAGTTTATTGACCGTCACATGTCGATGTTTGGCGCAGTATTCATTCCCCACATACTTCAGAAAGGTCTCCTGGTATTGTGTTGTGTAGGATATCTCATCCTCAGGATTAATATCCAGTCCCTTGTCCGACTTTCTAAACGATCGCAACTTGCTGAAAGAATCCACGATGTGTGCGGACATATGCAGCACGCCCGTCGTTGGAGTCACGTTGGTGTAGTATTTGGAAAGCTTGTGTCGAGCTAACTTCACCGCGAAGAACAAGTCTTCCTTCCATTCAGTCTTCTTCTTGGCCAAAGCGTGCATCACGCCATCCATGTGATCGAACATGTCATTGTATACTGTGATGACGTCATGCAATGTGACTGTATGCCTCTTCTACATCTAAAGGGTGCAATATCGAAATGGCCTCAATACTTCCATCACATACTTCACAATCGTCCATTCATCCTGAGTTGTGAATAGCGGCTGGTATTCATTGTATTTTTGGTTTTGAAGCCTCTCGTATGTGTATTCCCGTAAACGGTAGGCGCGCTTGAGCAACTCCAGTGTAGAGTTCCAACGTGTCTTCACATCCATAATCGGAAGTACTGGAATGCGGACTTTGGCTTTTTGACGGTCAATGAACTCGTTTCGGCAACCAGGTGTTAGCGTAATCAATACAGCAAGCGTTCTCTGCTATATGAAGGTCAGCTCCAGGACTTTCAACATATCATGAAATACGTACTTTCTAAATTATCTTTGCTAAACCTCCTCTCATGGCCGACACCTTATTGATTCTAGCATTTCCCTCCTTTCGAAGTCTTTGACTCTTCCCAAAGTCTATGCTTTCATTCTCTCCAAATTGCTGATCACGCTCATGGGCTTCCCAAGACTTGGTGCGGCCTTTCACACTGAGACTGCTCATGAATGCACCTAAAGCGAGCTGTATGACGTGCGCCATGCATGGTATGTGGTGTCTCAATGCCGGCCACTCGATTCCAGAAGCCTCAAGTGTTGATTGCAGCTTGTGTGTCATCGAGTAATTTGAGGAAGCATGATCAGTCGTAATTCCAAGCAAACGGCCATCAGTAAGCTGGAAACGATCCAGCACGTCCTTCAAATGTACGGCTAGCCTGGCTCCACTGTGTTGGCCCTTGACTTATCATCTTTGATTAGCTTTCGAAATGGGAATGGAACAGGCGATCAACCTCATCGAAAGCGAGTTGAACTTCACGCAATGCCCAATTTCGATCCATATTGTAAGCAATGACGGACGTTATAGCCAATTTGCTTGTTGATGTCCATCGGTCGAAAGCTAAACTCACTTCATTTCGTACCGGCAATTTCTTCCTAATTGCATCCACTGTCAGTGCTTATTCCTTCCGGCAAATGTTGCTAAGAGTCGTAGCAGACGGCAGCACTAGGTCATCGCGCAATGTCTTATATGACCGCCGTAGCTCAAGCTTGGATATAGCATTCCATGGAATATGTGCCGAAACCAATCCCTACATGAGGTAGCGATTCCACGTGTCTTGGCGAATTTCGGAACTTTGAAAGTCCTTAGTTGCCAGTTTGGAACATTTTGTCTGTCATTTCGGTCAATATGGATTAAACTGGATATCAAATCTGATTTTCCTCTGCAAACTGACTATTGTGATTCCTCAACTTCCTGGCCTCTTCAAAATGGCCAAAGCGGTTTCATCGACCGTCGAACTAGTCAATTCAGTGATCTCTGACTCTGTTAACTCGTTTAGCTTTGTGATGTGAGCTTTTGCCAGCAAGTGTTTCCCCATTGAGCATGTCCCATGTTCTGATGGATGGCAAAGAACTTGATGACAAACGATACATATGATGCCGGGGCTGCCGGACTCCTCAATTCCACAGTGTAAATCGAATCGGCAGGAAGGCGCATGTCTAGACGCAGTCCAAGCAATAGGCCGCTTCAAGCCTACATTCATTGAAGCCCACCATGCATCGAAGATGATTTGCAAAGTAAGGTCGCTCAAATCGCGAATAAAGACACATTCATTTTTGGAAGAGATTATAACCTCAAGCAAGGAGGTGTTCAAAGATTTTGTATCCGACATGGCGGTAGATATTAGGAAACTGGGTAATACGACTCAAAAGATTGCCGAAAATAACGATACAGTAAAGCAGACTGCGGGTTCTTAAATATTGACTCTACAGCAATAAGGAAAATAATCAGATCAGTAAGACATTCGCATGCATATTTTTGAAGTTGAATACAAGAACAGATTGCAACGACTGACCGCGTAAAACTCCATTTAGGAACAGCATACTGCAGTTTATCCCTGTGTAGCGTTCGGAGCCTTGATGCACCGGGGGCGCTCAATTGTTGGATGCGGACGTGGTATCGTCACTTGCATTGTTCCCAATCAAGGCTGCCGATAGGTTCATTGTGGTTTATCTGCGTTCCATTCCGGTAAGATTATCCAAGATGCCAGCGCAGAAATCGTTGACGCTCCATTGACGCTCATTTCGGGACATGGTTACAATCCTGTACTAAGCATATTTGCCTAGAAAGGCAACTGATAGTGCGATTATGGATCATTGTAGTCACACAGCTCCTTGATTTTGCAAGATGGAAGGCCTCAAATCATTGACACTCCGTTGACGCTCATTTTTAGAACATAGTGACGATGTTGTCAATCACATTGTTGCCTAGAATCACGGCCGATAGTCCGATTATGTGTTAATGTCACTGCACTGCCCTCGGATTGTCCAAAATGCATGGCCAACAGTCGTTGATGCTCCGTTGACGCTCATTTTTAGGACCTAGTAGCGGTGTCGTCACAACTGTTTTCGCATAGAATGGCAGCCGATAATCTCATTATGGCACAATGTCGCCGGAAAGCCCTAGAATTCTCGATGATACGAGGCTAACAGTCGTTGACGCTCCGTTGACGCTCATTTATAAGACATAGTAGCGGTGTCGTCATAACCGTTTTCGCCTAGAAAGGCAGCAGATAATCTGATTATGGCACAATGTCGCCGGAAAGCCCTAGGATTCTCCATGATACAAGGCTAAAAGTCATTGACGCTCCATTGACGCTCATTTTTAGGACATAGTAGCGATGTTGTTTCAAGAGTTTTTGCCCAGAAAGGCGGCCGATAGTGCAATTATGGAGTAACGTCGCCGCACAGCCCATGCATATTCCAAGATGCAAGGCCAAAAGTCGTTGACACTCTGTTGACACTCATTTTCAGGACATAGCAGAAATGTTGCTACCACCATTTTTGTATTGAAAGGCGGCCGATAGTTCGATTATGACTTACTGTACCCGCACAGCCCACTGGTTGTTTCATGACGCAATGCCAAACATTGTTGACGCTCCGTTGACGCTCATTTGTAGGATGTGGCAACGAGCGAGTCATTTGCTTTTTTCGCAATAATGCCGACTTATACATTCAGCTTGGACCGATATGACAATGCAGCCCATTGATTGCTGAATCTGTATAACTTAAAATCATTGACACTCTGTTGACGCTCACATTGATCACATCGAAACAGCCTTTGTACACTCAATAATTGTATGCAACCAACCATATACGCATTTTCGACATCCAGTATTACGTTTGTATGTATTATCAATTGCATCCAGGAGTTTTGTTACCTCTCAATTTCTGATCAACTGCTATCTACGCTATCTGAGTGAGAAATGACGTGGCCTATTACATTCTCATGCTTTTGGCCGGCAATTGATGGCATGTAGATCATTTCACTAGACTTCAGTAAATATAGCTCGACTTCCTCACCATTCCTTATCCAGCTCCTTCTCCTCAATTTCCATGACATACCACAAGCAATTTCAAATATCTCAACCATGTCCAGCAGGTCTGTGTGGCGAGTTATGCAGTTGGATAAATGGATGAATTCAGTATGACGGTTGTCGTTCAGATCGATTCGTCGTGCGCACTGACCGCTCTTTCTATGACATGTATGACATCACTAACTTAAATTTTGTTAGCATATTTCGTCACTAATATTGCTTTTGCTTGGTCGCTTAACAGTCACATGCAAAATGTAACTGAACGTTTGGGCCGTCATGCAGTGCGATTTGGATTTTAGAACATTCATGTGGTGCATTCGACCCTTCCACATGCACAGACGAATTATCATGTCTCACAATTTGGTCACTGAAATCAAGAAATAGCTGACACGTAGCAAAATTGGTAAACACCTCGCATTTCACCGCGATCAGACGTCAAGAATCATACTTTGCATATCTATTCTTCTGCAGACGCAGGAGCCGTCACCATCTCTTCGTCGGAATCCGATACCTATATGGTAATTAGCGGGAGGCTATATGCAGGGGTAAAAGCTTACTGGTTCAACTGGCTTCGATTTCAGTAACGTGGACGAATCGGGCTCCGCAGCTGGCTCACCACTCAGTATACTTGATTTTGACTGCAGCTTCACCGAACCTAGCCTGATATGACTACTTCCTGGTCGAGAAGTCCCTTGTGGCCTTTGCGATATTCCGGGGACAATGTCAAGACTCTCCATAAGCTCTCCAAATGTTGCTGGAGGAGGTGCCGGAGCGTCATCATTCGTTTGCGGCTGAACGACTGCCGGAACCCTCAATTCGGATGTGCCGTACTTCTTATCTCGTGCACGGAAGTAGTCAGCTGCATCCTCCCATCTGGGTTGAGTTCGTTCGTTGAGCTTCATCTGCTTCTGGCTAAAGCTCTCCATGCGCTGCTGTACCATTTTGGTCATTGTGCCCATCACCCAGCCGGGTCCGTCATCATCGCTCAGCTTGCCCTGCTCAGTCTCTTGTTCATCCTCGTCTTCCCCATCGTCCCTATCGTCGGAACGTGCAAGATCACTTAGACTGTCTCCGATAGCAGCGAGAATCTCCTCAAAAGTCTCTTTGGGCTCTCTGGACGTCAATCCTGTGATTTCAGCATGCGTTATATCGTCCTGCTCTTGTTGAATCGCTGCCTCTGCGTCTTCAACTCGCTTTCTTGCCCCAGCGGTTTCTCCCTCAACATAATCCTCAATTCATTTTTCTTTCTCTTCATTGCTTGGGAAGTGCGTTTCTCGTCGCTTTTCCGCAGCAAGCTTCTTTTTGGATCTCAAGCTGCGCAATGCCCCATGGGCTCGGACTCTCTCCGCCTCCAACCCACTCTTGCCTTCATTCGCTTGATGACGTGGTTAGGTTGACCGCATTGTCGATTTGCCGTATCTGCCTGCCGGGAGTGGCGAGAAGTTCTTTTTCGGAGCATTGACCACTGTGGTTTGCGTGGACTTTGTTGTTGGGCAAGATGTTGGATGTTGCAAGTTATGCACAATATGGAGGCGAGCTGCATCTTTTCTGTCAAGGTTGGTACGTTTACTCATCTTGAACAAAGCAAAACCTCCCTGTTGACTGTCAAGAAATCAGGAATAGAGACGCTAACCATACGATATGACACGATTGTTAGCGTCATTCCCAAGTAATATCCCGGGAATTATTTGAGACTAATATCAGCAGACGTCTCTTCCCTCGAACTGCATCCTATTAATATCCAGGAAATGAGTGATTCCGGGGGTCATACACCGTAATGTATCCCTGTTGACAAACAAACAACATCAGACCGACTCGTTGCAAATTGCAGGGCGGTGGGAAACCCCTGCAACTTGCAGCCATACTCAGTACGATTGATCTTGAGCATAACGATCATATTGGCTGCTACTTATTCTATTCTGACATGGAGCGAACTATATAGTCCTCAGGGCTTCCCACTTCCTCTCGTTATCATCTTCCTCTCCTATTCCACACCAGCACATCATTGATACACAACCACCTCCACCAGGTGAGAGCGGATCGAATACCGGCAGATTGGCGGGCGCTACATCCAATACGGAAATTCTGGGCACACAACAAGAGCGCAGACACAAGTTAGTTCACTGCGATGCTGCCAATGCAGCCACCAAACATATGACCCAGGATGCACATTTAAAAATCGTCCGCAAGACTGGACGCAGAAAAAATAAGAAGCAGCGTGCGGTGGGATGTGAGTTTATCCATATCGAGGAACTCGGCGGTTAATTAACTGTATAACGTACTGCTGGTGTCCGTAGAGAGCTACGTAACAAATTTATTGCTGCCCGTAACGGGAAACCTCCATGGTCGACAAAGGCATTTGTCCGCACAGTCCACGAAGTTGAACATCATGAGGTTGTCAGATCTGGGATTTTCGCAGATGAATTTCCTGATAAGCATCCCCGAGAGTGGACGAAACAGGCGTTAATCACCTTGGAGGAGGCTATGGAAGCGTATATGGTAGAGGTAACAGCCAAATTTCATTGTTAGAAGCAGCAACTTATGGCTTGTAGAATTTCAACATGTCTGCAACTATGGCAAGGCAAGGAGGTTGGGTACAGCTGGAACAGTCCGACATGCTCCTGGCATTAAATATGGCCAAAACGGCCAAAGAAGGCATTTCGCGCTATGCGATCGAGGAAACGAAATATCTTATTAAGAAACCCCGCGCGGTGGTCCGAGAAGAGACGAAGTGGGGTGTTGTGTTTCCTGGGCATAACAAGGTGAAGGCTGCGATACAAAGACACCTGTCAATGCTTCGTCGAAACCAAACGTCCGGCTGCCTTCCTTGCCAAAATGGCACCGCAAAGAATCCGCAGACCTGGTGGAGACGCAAAGGAACAGGTGCACCTCCATCCGCCCGACTCAGAGTGCAGACTCCAGAGCCGAGTCCCCATCCGCCCGGCACGCCACCCGCCCCACCCGCCCCAAGCGGTAACACTTCTGGAGCTCAACCTTGTGATATCGTCAATTAGCCGGCCGGATATACGTAATCGCATACTGCTCTTCCCTGTGGGGAAGTATTCGATGATAATGAGGATACCCAGGACGATACCAATTTTGATCCAGATATGCTGACTGATGAAGGTTAGTACACTATCTGTTGCGTGGTAATGCGGCTAAGATTCATTTTGAAGACAAAAGCAGCGGATTGAGCGATCCTGCAACTGATGACGAGCAGTGACCGAAAGACACGGGATTTTGGAGATTATTATTATATATATCTATGTGTTATTAAAGCACAACGTAGTGATCAAGTTGAAAGTAAATGAAAACGCCAGAAAGGCAGCCAAAACAATGTGAATGATGGACTGTGCCAAATTAATTGATTGCATGTTGTCGATACAGCCATGGCAAAATGAGCGTCAATGGAGCGTCAACGATTTTTGGTCATGCGTCCTGGCAAATCACACCTCTGATAGGTTGTACTTAGTCATAAAGGTTTTTTTGCCGGCCTCTATAGGCAAAACATATTGCAATACCCTCCCTGCCCCATCATGAAAATGAGCGTCAACGGAGCGTCAACGATTTTTGGTCATGCATCTTGGCAAATCACACCTCCGATAGGTTGTAGTAAGTCATAAAGTAATTTTTGCCTGCCTTTATAGGCAAAAATGAAAGCGAAACGCTTCCTGCCATATCTTCAAAATGCATGTCAACAGAGTGTCAAGGATGGTTGGCCTTCCATCATGGTTAATCACAGCGCGATGTGGCAGTTATTGTCTATATACATCGTTTCGACTGTTATTATACGCTAAAAGGCTCAAGAATACATAGTGGTAGCTCTGTAAATGAAATAAGTTGTTACTGTCCTGGAGGATGTGGCTAGAATATACTGTACATATCTGCCAATAAAGGCTGCCATATCCTTCATTATGGGTGCTTGTGATCAAGCACCACTCATATTACCAGAGATGCAAGACCAAATATCGTTGACGCTCTGTTGACGCTCATTTTCATCATGTGGTTGGGCGCAAGGAATATGCTTGGTTTGCACATGCAGGCGGCTAATACGTCGAAAATGACCCGTCACATACCAATGTCAATATCTTACGATTCACAGTAGCATATCTAGTGTTAGCAACCATTCCGGGTTACTCGGCTGCGGTCCAGTCCGGGTTGTTCCCTGGAAAACAGGGGTACCCACGGGGTTCGGGGACAGGTTCGAACCGGACCGCAGTTCCATTTTACGGTTCCTCCAACTTTGGCTCCAATTAACTATTTGCGTTTTGATCGTATCATGACACGGTCCACATGTAAATTGTTCAGCTTTAGCCGCTCTTTCAACTCCTGCATTCAAATTTGCAATCCGACTGATATTCGTTGAATGGTTGTGAAATAATGGCTGAATTCAAGCGAAATTGGCGGGTTTTCGATCGCGACTCAACGAATACTTGTCGGATCGCAAATCTGAAAGCGGGAGGCGAAAGAGCGACTAACACTGCACAATCTGCGTATTGATCATGTTGTGATACGATCAGAACTCAAATACTTAATTGGAGCAAGAAATGTTGACTTTTGAGGAGCGGGTTTTGTGTGGAAAACTGTTGCAAAGGTTCGGTTCTGGGTTGGAACCGGACCCGGAACCGACCCGGCAATTGGGACCCGTTGTTAACACTAAGCATATGTTAATGCGACTATAAATGTGAAACCCGAAACGCAGAACTGGAGATTGGAACCGACAGGTCTAGCCAAACCTGGTGAAACCCACGGGTTGACGGGAATGGGTCCAAGTGTGGCCCGCCAAGGGTCAGCGGGACGGGTCCTTGGCCAGGTCTGGAACCGAACCGACCGATTTCTGAGGTCTAAACCCGGACCGCTGCCGGGTTACCCGGACACGTTGCTAACACTAGTCCCGCCTAAAGATCAGCAATCAATCTGCCATCCTCGAGCCAGGTAGCGGGGCAGCCACTGTGCTGGTAGTCTCAGCCAGCACTATTGTAGTCAAGGTTTTCTTCCGGTTTCATGGTGGGACTGTCTCATACAGTCTGGGAGGTACAAGTTGAATTATTGTTGTCATCCTGGAAGGCACAAACAAGCCTTTCTATAATCATTTGATTGGAATATAAAATGTATCGACCAGTTTAACTCATCCAAATGTGGCATTTCTATTTCATTTTCAGCCTGGAATGCTTTGCAATTTCAACAGTTGCTCAAAATACATTCTGGGACACAACAGAATATAATACATATACATGTGGAAATAAGCAATGATAATTACACAATAATACATTACTGAGTCCAAACTTTACACAAATTGTAGTGTATTAACATTAACATCAAGAGTGGGCAATATGGTATTTGATTCAATAACTGAAAACATTGAAAACCTTACCCAGAAGGTCTGAGTACTAAATGAGTAGTATCAGGTATTTATACGGTTTATCTGGCTACACCAAAAGTGTACTTCTCACTGATGGCTTCAAATGCAATTCCGCTGAGGAATTTCACAAGAAATAGTATTCTCCATTAGTTGTCTGGAGTCATCACAATCAGAGTTCAGCTTAGAGTTACATATTAACTAAATAATATAACCATAATAATATAGTGTATTCAGAAAATTCTGCTGGATGATGTGGCACTTTTTGTTAACTACAGAGTGTGGGATGTTGAATTGAAATGATAATTATTACAAATACATCAGCAAAGAATATTTCCGTCCAGGCGGAATGGCTCCGTCAGAGTGGATGCGCTCCGTCAGAGCCGTCCGAGACACCTCGGTGGCTGATTACCCCACACCCGGTGTCAATTCAACGCCTCGGGTTCCGGATCACCCTCTGATCGCTATTTCACCGTTTCTTCTTGTTCGGTCGGTCTCCTATATTAAATGATCACTCCGGCGTTGTGGCCAACTGTGACCATCTGTCAGAATGGGTTCATTGGGTACGCGCTTGCATCGGGATTGCAATGCGATGGGTGACGCTGCGAAAATCTCTCCTCGCGTACCCTCTACCTGCACGCAAAATGCAATTCTCTTTTTACTAATTATACATATCATTTGAGGTCGCCAGATCTATGTGGCTATTGACAGTCCATCGCTCATTCCGTCTGTCTCCTGTCTTACTACTAGTAGCTACCTTTGGAATGACATGAGCACAGCCAACAATATTTCCCACACTGAAAACTTGCAAAGCAACGGCTGACTGTACTTTTCTCAATTCTACAAAATTCGAAACGGGATCCAAGTTACCCGAGTTTTCAGGTATTGTGGTGAGCACCAGGGCCAACCAGTACTCAACGAAACCTCCATCCTTGTTTAGGAGTTTGATTTTGAATAGACATTGCAGTTGCCACTGGAGACACCCATTCAGGGCGCCATAACACCTCCCCTGGCGTTGCCTTACCCATACCCAGTCGTTCGGTTGATCCCCTCCGCGCCAGCTCTGGCTTCCTGTGCATCGACACATCTCTGATATGCATTCACCATCTAAACCCTCAACTTGAACCTTGATACCATGGTAAATACAGAGCTCCATTGCGTGCAGTTGTTCATCTGATATATACGTGTTGTTATAACTCTTATGCAGGATAAACTCCCTTGTGCTGCTGTATATTGCCACGCGGTGCGTTGCGTCTTGTGTATTGTCGAGTAATGCTCTGACGTCGTTGATTATTGTGTCAGGATGCTTTCCATCACGGCGGTTTTGGGGCCCCATGAATTCGGGCTTCGCATATGATTTGGAGCCCAAGGGAGCAGCCAGATCAGCACCTGAATGGAGGACTGTGCAGGCGGCAGCGCTGTTCTCCTGACGCTGAGCGGGGCCTTTGCGATTGAGCTCCCCGATTTCGAAGGAGAGAATGCGATGCAGAAAGGTGATGACTTGCGGCAGGTAGTTGACATTGTGATTGGAGGCATTCCAACCGTCCTTGAGGTTCGTTTGATGTGCTTGTTCATGTCTCGCGGCAGAATACTGTTGCAAGGCTGCGTATCGACAAATCTGTTTGACCCAATGAGACATCAAGTGGATCCTCGGAAAGTGGAAGTTGACATCCAACTCTTTCGGAACATGTATCTTGTGGCTGATATCATCCGGCCAGGCGTTCATTTCGCGCCGCTTCTTGGATGGCGTCCAAGTTTCAGCATCGGTTTCCTTGTCATCCTTTCGTTTCTTCATGAGTTCTGTTCTCAGGGCATTGGCTTTGGCCTTCGACTTTTTGCCAGCTCGCCCAAGTAAGAAAACATCTTTGAAGGTGTGAAAATGATGCAAGGCGTCCTCCATGTAGCTCAATGTTGCATCATCGTGAGATTTATATCGAGCATACATATAGAATACTAACAACGCCCGTGTGCAGTCAATTGCGGGATTGAAGACGGGACGCTGAGCGGGGCTTCCGCCTCGTGGAGACTGGGGTACAACTCCAACCAGGTACCAGCTCATTTTTTCATCTCCTTCCCATTCCATTGAGAAACTTCCTCATATGACTTATTTTTAGGTGTGAGGTCGTGGTAAGCAGGCACAGATAAACAGAATGCATTGTACATGTCAAGCCGTTCGTGCGTCTTCATGAAGTGGAAAATCCACTTCTGGAGATGGTCAAGCAGGCCAATCTGCATTTGGTGGAGGAGGTTGGGCTTCCGAAGGTCACTCGCGATACAGGGAATGGGTCCAAAAACATTGAATCCTCTGTGGACATGGCACGACGAGAGTTCGGCATCGGCTGCCTTGCTGTTGGCATCGGTGAGCGTCCTATATAGGTTGTGATCCCGCACGGGGTGTTGTTTGTCAGAAGGGTCATAATCTCCGAATTCGTTCTTTGGACACTCGCACCGGAACCAGACATGCCGCTCCAGATGATGTAGTTCGGTATACTCAAGGCAATCTGCAACCCATGCTGCTATAACCGGTGTGCAACGCCTGAAGTTGCCATCTGCACCCAGAACGTTGAAATACCCGCGCTCGGCGTTGGGATTTTGTAGAAAGGTGAGAGGCTGGAATACGCACCGGAGTACTTCGTTAAGCACCTCTCGGTTTGGTTGCCACTGCTCATCCAACCTCATTGGAGGAGTATTGCAGTTCTTGATTGGAATCGGCAGGAGAGCAATCATTGCGACGGTGTGCATTGAGGGCATCTGGCGGATCTTCGAGGATAGATAGCCAAATGTCATATATACAGGCCACTCTATCTTGTAGCCAGCAAAATTTGAGAGATGTGTTCCGTCAGACATCAAGATCAAGGGAAGCAGTGTATCCTCAAATCTGAGCGTTGCCTTAACCTCGATTAGCACGTTTTTATTCTCAAGTATCTCTGCTTACCTGTGTCTCCCACCACCAGTCCGCAGTGTGCATTTCAGTATAGAGGCGTTTCGGTGGCGTATCGCTGTTAAAGCAACGCTGAGGGGCGTAAATGAGATGCTCGGTGTAGGATGGGTGCCGCATCAAACATCTCATGCTTTTGATGGTGTCTCGACTCCAGTATTTGATAGGCCGTTGGTGATTGTCGTTCCATCTCATATTCTCGAGAGTGTGTAGTTCACACTCCCCGAGGGCCAGATCATCTGGCATGCTAGCGACGAGCTTCTGGATGCCATCCCCATTGTCGAAGCTTGTGAAACGCAGAGCGCTGTTTTCTAACTTCAGCCCGTTGTCATAGTACGTGTTCATACCCTTCTTCTTGATCACACACTGGATATATTTGTACTCTTCACGCGTCGCAAACAGGTAGGAGAGATTGTTTGGTAGGTTCGTCTTGAGGCCACCCTGAGCGTCGCGTTCCCATGGCTCAGCAATGTAATCGCTCAGCGGAGCGCCGGTGCCGGGGTATGTTTCCGTCCATGGTAGAGGAGATGGCGTTGGTTGAGACTCGGAGTCTGCAATGTTTTCAACGTGTTCAAGGTAGGGAAACGCGTTCACGTTTTCGACTGAATCTTTGATAGCAATGAATTCACGACGCTGAGCAGGTTTAATGCGTTGGGGCGCGCTGCGAACAGTCAGATTGTCTGCAAATTGAAGGTGTTCAGGATGTTGTATTTTGATATGATTAAGTCGCCAGCTGTCGCAGGCGAACTTCTCTTTGCATGAAAATTTGGGGCAACGGAATGGGGTCTTCTCTGGCATTGTCGACGACATGGGAGGAGTGGAGTATTCACTGTAGAAACAGACGAAAGTTGGAGCTCGGCCTTAGCAGTCTGGTGTGGGTATAAGCTCACGATATTTGAGAGATTTATTGAGCCTCCACACCATCACGCCAGGAGTTGCAAAACACTGCATGTGCGATGTCCCATAATACTATGAATAAATAAAAAATACACCCTGAGCGATCCAAAAACCTTGCGACGTGTGTAATAATCAATGCCTGAGATAAATAGATTAGAACAGATGAAACAAACAAGCCCACAACCATAACCCAAACGAACAAAACACCTCCATGCATGCCTTAATCAGTGCCCGAGATGAATAGACCACAGCAAAGGAAACTCACAAGAAATGAACCCGACTCCAACCTAAATACAGGCCTCCGCAGCAACGCGAGGACTGGTTCAGTCCTCGCCTACCGAGCCATCCGGGCGCGCCTGAGCGAGAGAGACAGCACCGACAGGGACATGAGGGAGAGGGACATCGGGGACAGAGGCATCTGGGAGAGGGACATCCGGGAGAGGGACATCCGGGAGAGGGACATCTGGGAGAGGGACATCCGGGAGATCGGCATCGGGGAGACTGTAGCCACTTGCTGATTCGCCGAGTAGCTGCTGCCCCACATCGACAGCCGAAGTGTTTCTGGCTGCCTCAGCTTCTCGCAGAGTTGGCGCCGCCGGGCGACGTTTTTGCGGCGTCACAAGCACCAAAAACTTCAGCCCACTCTGGGTATAAGTCTCCTGTGTTCGTGGTTGTGGGGGAGGCTCCGGGGTTTGTGGCAGTGGGGAAGGCGCCGGAGGTTGTGGCCGTGGGCTATGCTCGCGCATCTCCTGGCCTTGCTCAAGTAGCATGGGTGGCTCATCGTCTACCATGGTATCAGCATCGTCAGCCGATGTATTTACCATCTCTCCCTGGCCAATTGTCCGAGGTTCTTTGCCATCATCCTCATCCATATCCTCCTCATCATCCTCATCCTCCTCCTCCACCTCCTCCTCATTTTCCTTCTGTTCATCTTCCTCCTCTTCATCTTCCTCCTCATCATCGTTACCATTCCTTCCCATATCCACATCGCCGTCTAAATCAACGTCGTCCGGTGCGTCCACATCATCCTCCATGCGCATATGCACATCAGAATCATGTGCTGAGTCGTATTCGTCGTCCGACTTCTCGGTAGAGTCGGTATTGTCATCTGAGGAAATTGACACAGTGGTGGATACTTCCGGCTCTAACTATACCGGCTCTAGTTAGCCCTCCGTGTCCGAGTCTGCCTCATACATTTCCTTCTGCAACTGCAAAGCAATGGCACAAGAGATATCATCTCCCCCTGGGGTTCATTTAACAATAGCTTTCCCTTTACCGTTTCCCTTCCCCTTCCCCTTCCCTTCCCCCTTCCTGTGTTTTGTTCCCTTGCCTTTCCCGGTCCCTTGCTCACCGCCCTGCGTGTCCTCCTCACCCTCGCCATTGTCATTGCCATTGCCATCGCCAGGAGGGCTCCTTCCACTGCTCGGCGCTCCGGGATCCGCCCAGTTCTCATCATCATCATCCTCGTCGATTATCACATCCCAATTCAGTGGTCTAACGTCCAGGAAGTCGCCTGGCTTTTACTGGCAGCAGCTTGGTGGCTCAATCTTTGCCCTGAGATCATCGCTACCATACAAAGAAAAACGCTCACCAGGACATTTAACTTTTCCCGAGCTGGTTGTCTGCGGACTGGAGTGATCGACTTCAACCCCAAAGGCACGGGGGTTGTCCCACCTCCAATTGTTCATTTGATCGCGGGTTGTGTCAAACATTTGCCCCATATCTGAGCGGAAAGCTGCCCACCACTCCCGAAAAGTTGAACTCCTGCTCTGGCGGTGGAGCCACATCGGCTGGAATTGTGAAACGTGGCGAGTCGTGACTGGATGAAGAAAGATTATATCATAAAAGAGGTCCCAGCCACTCTCATCCTTGACGCCACAAACATTGTATATCCATATGAGTCCACGGATGTGTTCCGAGATGAAACCCTGTATACTGTCCCGATCTGACGACAGGCATCGATTTATAACCGATGTCGGCATTTTTCCCGTAGCAGTTGCCTTCCCCATTCCATTGCGGCTGCCCGGTGGTGCCATCGCTGCGAGTTGAAAATGAATCTACATCCGAGGCGTTAGCATTATGATACAGTTGAACGTAGCGGAAGGCAGCCCAGAGTGAACATACAAAGTTGTGTAGGTTATCTGGTGTGTTTTGGAACGAGAGGCGTTGTTTTGTGCAAGTCAGGTGACGTGGAGATAGTTCAGGATGCTGGGGCTGTGATTGATTGGTGGCGGTGTGTTTAATACGGGAGCACAAGAGAATCGAGCGGTAAGCAGGAAGAAGGGATATATATACTCGACTTCCTGCGATTTGGTTCATATCCCGCGATTTGTTGGTTAATGATCACAACACGGCCCAGGCTTCATCTTGGACAACCACCAGGCACCTCATGAATGCGGAGCCTCGCGACGAGATTCAGTACACGCGGTGAGGACAGTTTGTGACACTGGGCATTGCTTTGGCATCACATACCACGTATGCCACGCAGACCTTGTGTATCTCGGAGCAAACCGAGTAGTTCTCAAGTTGTCCCAACTGTGCAGCCATCCATCATCGCTACCAACGCCTAGCAGTGGAAAAAGCACACTCAACTGATGTCATAGGATAAAGATTACGTCATTGTTCGCTTTGCGATGCTTTGAGCTCTGCCAAAGGGGGATGTCCACCGGGAAGCTGAAGATATACACATTCGATGGTTCGAAGCATTGTGCCAGGAACGAGTGCAATACGATGATTATCATGCCAAGATGGCATAGACACCCTTCAAGCGGTGCAAATGGACCTTCAGACTTTGTGGTAACGGTGAATATCAATGCTCAGTTCAATCTGAGTTTAATCTGATGGCAGTTAACCCCATGATTGAATGCTTTTGAAGGGATCTCGTCCCCGAGTATTGTTAGGGTTTAGGGTCTAGCGCGGTCTACACTGCACCTCCCTTTTGTGTCGAATCCATCCATGGTCGCTCAAATAAGAGTCTACCCCACCTGCCGTTGCATATGCATGCAGATGATATTATTCCTACCTAGTTAGCATCGAACATCTATATCGGAATATGCCTTCCCAAAGCCCTGACCCTGACACAACTCCCGTCGTACGAATTGTTCGAAGTCTTGCTAATCATCAGAATCAACACAAGCGAGGGTTTTCGGGGAATTCACAACTTCCGCCAGCTTAGAGACGTGTTTCCGCACTGCCTGGCGAGAGGGATTCCTCTCAAGGAGGGAGTTCCGTACCCTCTACAATCCAAGGTCAGAACTCCACCCCCTCATTTTCGCTGAACAATTCTCGCGTTGCTGATATCACTCAATGCGTGACTTCTACCCAGTCCGCTACACAGCGACGGTCAATAATTATGCCAACTGCCACGCCGGGTGTAAGCAGTCGTAACACTCCGACCGCCACGCAGGTTACAAGCAGTCGTAACACACCAGCTCCCAGCGTAACTATACAGACAGACTCAATGCGTCACATTGAATCCAGCCGCTCATCCGGCATTGCTAGCACTCCCACCCCTCTGAGCGGTCTTGAATACCTGCCTACCCCCATCCCGAATCCAGAAGCCCGCGCGATCATTACAAATCCACTGTGAATGTGAGCTACCGAAAAGAATCAGAGACAGAGGCAGTGGCAATTGCAACCGCAGGCAGTGTCTACACCTCGATCAATGGTGTCCTGCAGTCGCAGCATCCATCGATTAGGTCACTCAGCTATGACGCGTCTTGTATTTGCAACGGGCAGACTCCTGGAGCTCTACATGTGGAAAAGACGGCCGTTTAAGAGTGCAAGCAACTTCGAGATAGTAAGTTATGCAACGCGACCTGTTGCGAAAGCATTAGCTGAAGCCCCACACTGGCAGATAATAGAGATGTACTGGGACACTGCTATGCAGCAAAACAACATTTGGTCCATAACATTTGAGCCACGCACAAAGGAGATCTTGAAAGAGGTATGCTGATTCAATGGCCCACAGTGGATATTACACGCTCAAACTGGTTCCAGGTTCGCGCACAAGTTGACAAGGTTAAATTCCATTTCTTTCAATCAGCAAGGGACAACATTGCAGAGCTTTATGATCTCCACAACTTTCAATCCACCGCACAGCATTTGGAATACATTGATTCCCTTCTGGCAGACAATAAGAATCATTTTCCAGAAGCAGAGCGTGAGGACGGTGGTGTACGCGTTCCGAATCAGACACAGAGAGAGTCGACACCTGATAAAGAATGGCTAGCGTCCAGTTCACTTCCTGGAGGAAGCAATCCTGCGGTTTATCTACATCAAATTTGTTCATCGGGCGCATAACCGCGGTAAGTATCAATATGGATTTCATAAATCCATGATTCACAACAAGGACGGTCATATACCCTCGCCACTGATCATTTTTACATGCACTGCGTTGCCCCATGCTCTCCTGGAGTGGCAAAAGAACAAAGGTATTCATCTGAGAGCTTCCAAGTCAAAGCTGAAAGTGGACAGATCTGATCGCTCGAAGTACTTCAACCACAAGAATGACAATGGTAAGATTGCATCCTGCTGTGCTGTAACATGTCGCAAGTTGTTACCCTCGCCTGGTGTTGCAGACACGTATACGTTCCTGATGAATGCCTGGAACACACCACTGGAGAGCTACCAACAGAGGGTGTATGACAGCAATGTTGCGACAGTCAAGCGTCAGATCCAACAGGCGGAGAACCCAACGCCTGCCGTGGTGATCAGCGTGGAAGCAGCGCGTGTTGACAATACTATTCTTCTTGATTGTTTGGCCTCCGAAGTGGCGCTTGAGGAGCCTGAGATCGGAAGCGCCGACCCAAAGATCCAGATAGACAACAATTGCACGGATGACAAACTTCATTTCGGGATGCCAGCTGGCAGCAGGGATTACGAAGATGAAGGTGATGAAAGCGAACATCGCGATGCCATCCCTACTGCCAGCCGGCGACGACAGCCCGCGACGGAACTCGAGTGGTTTGACCTGGGAACCAGTGATGTCGATGGGCATGAGGGCCAGAATGGGGACGGGTATGAGGGCGAGGATGGCGACGATCCGGATGCGGATGAGGAGGACGAGGCAAATCAAGCCGATGATGGATCAACACAAAATGTGGAGGACTGAGGGCATAGTGCTAGAGAGTGTGAAGATTGCACTGTATATTTCCGACCTGTAAAATACAATAATGGTGAAGCAAATGCAACAGCAAGCGAGGTATCCGAAGCGAAGACTGTATTGCAATATGTGACAGAATCTCAAAGCTAAACATATATGGGGTGAGTGCGGCATCCGGTATATGTTACGGCTCAGGAGGATTGGGAAGGAATCGGAGATGTGACAGGTTACATTCGTTTCGGTACGAAGGAAGAGGAGTGCAGGAACCAGGGAAAAAGAAGTCACTCATTTAGCAGAAGCGGGGACGAAGGTTCTAGATGGATGTAAGGAACCGGAAATGGTGGGGGAGTTATTTGGGGAGATAAGGATGAGATGAGGACGTAGGAAGAAGTGTTGCGAC
>Ga0307515_10004901_pt1 | contig 27344 bp, 7 predicted proteins | sample 17_EM_MG_FD_194513 | JGI IMG/M metagenome (GOLD analysis project Ga0307515, IMG submission 194513) | Populus trichocarpa ectomycorrhiza microbial communities from riparian zone in the Pacific Northwest, United States - 17_EM | ecosystem: Host-associated > Plants > Roots > Unclassified | place... | reverse complement strand
TAAAGACATAATTATGGTTATGCTTAAGCTATTATATAGAATTATAGAGGCAGGAACTTACTAGTGGGCTACCTATAGCAAGTACTATAAAGAGAAGCTTTTAATAACTACTTCTATATTTAATCCCTGCTTCCTTATTACAACTATAGGAACCCTATTTAGAATTATCGGTATATAAACTAATAATATAATTATCTTAGGAGACGACTAATTCTTAGCTCTTAAAGAGGATAAGCTAGTAAAGGCAAATCTTATAGTAAAGCTAAAGGAAAAGCTTAACTTAATAACACCATTACTCTTTAATAGATGCATCCTCTCCCTAAATGAGGATTCTATTGCTTTACGCTAGAAGGGTTAAGGCAAGAAGATTAACGTTATTAACGTTAATTCTCTAAAGTAAGGATATATAGAGTAATATGCTTGCGGAGCTTATATTACTTCTATCTATTAACCTAAGGCTTTATTTAATCTCTTTATTGCGGCTTAACACTAGGAACTAACTAAGGATAATGTCCTTACCCTAAATAAGCGTCTTTTCTAGTAAATAAACTATCTTAATTGGGGACTACTCTATATACTTATTAATCTTCCTACCGCTAAGCTCTTTATATTTATTAATAGATCGTTCGTAAATAATAAAGATTTTAGCTCCTAGTTAGGATATAAAATTATTATCACAAACGAATTTACTAGAGAAAATAACTTTATAATCTATAGTAATCTTATTTATTAGAGCTTAACTAAAAGTAAGCGCGTTACCTAAAGTGTTTTGGCGTTAGAGATATATAGAATGGTTAGCGGAGTTAATATAGCAATTGCAATTAGAACTACCCTAAAGATAATTATAAATTAACTTAAACTTCCTATTATCCCTATAATCGTATACACCGATTTATTATCCCTTTATAAGTATTTAGTTAAGCTCGGTACTATAAAGAAGAAGCGCCTTATAATTAATATTATAGCACTTTAGCAATCCTATAAGCGTTAAGAACTCTTTAAGATTTAATAGATTAATAGCCAAGATAACCTAGTAGATGTAATAATAAAGGCAAACCTAAATAAGGCACTAGAGACGTTTATTAATATAAATACTCTACGTATATAAGTTAAAGGTTAGGTTAAAAAGGAGTCCCTAGAAATTTCTTAGTTACGTAAGGTCTTAAGATATTTAGGAACTTTAACCGGCGGTTAAAGTTATCTAATTAGTTAGATTCTGCAGACCCTAACTTAAACCAGCTAATTAGGATTTTCTATCCCTGGGATAGAAAATCGCTATTAGCTTACTTACCGCTAGCGCCTTAGCGGCCCTACTAATAAGATACCTACCTATAACTTATAAGCAAGAAAGCACCACGTGCTAAGAGACAAATTTTAGAATAGCGAGACTTATATTATAATAGCAATAGTAAGTAAGGAGGATTAATTTTTATTCCGCTAGTTAAGCGGTATATATATATAGATGGCAACTATAAAAGAAGAGTTACTAGTGTTGGGAATAAAGGCAAATGGTTACTATATAAGGTATATTGCCGTCATGTATAGCAAGTTGCCGTTACGTGCGGCAAGTTGCCATCACGTGCCGCGGCGGCACTAGCGTGGTAAGGAACCTTAAGTTCCTTACCCCTTTCTTTAAGAAATGGAAAACAGAACAATTATTATACTATCTACGAACCGTAGCTACGTGATATCCCCTTGTGTAACTAACACTAAGACTAGCGATAGAGCTTACCTAAGCTATATTCATTATATGCATTCAAATTATAAATATTTTTAGCGCGCTTATAAATTAAATGAATATTTGGTATAAATATGCATGCATTTATTACTAAGACCACTATATGGAGCTCTCCCTTACTAAATAAGTATTTTAGAACTTTATGCCAGGCCTTTACTACATTCGTTGTCCTAATTTAAATCAATATTATTAAATGTTCTTGTTTACACTGCGCCCAGAGCGGTATCTTCTTAATTAACTCTTTCTAAATGTAATCTAAGCCCGCCTTATAGTCAGGTGTGGGTAGAGATTCGATAGCCATACAAATTAAGTCCATGTAACCCTTTTCCGTTTGTCTATATATAAGGGCTAAAAGGCAGTGCCGCAATGTCGCTTTATATTTATCGCCGCTAAATTTACGTTTAAGAGTCTTACTAAAGTGTCTTTAGCAGAGAAGGTGTTAAACTACCTTAGTAGATATAGGAGGACCCAGAAAAGCCTCTCAAACGGCTTTTTATTTGGCGGCAGAATCGTTAGTAATAAAATATTAAGGGTTCCATCCTCCGCAGCCCCCACACCTATACTAAATTAGACGATTTTACTGCATAAAATGGGGGTTTAAGTATCGCATAAGGGGTTAAGTGGGAGGCCTGCCGCAACTAAAAATATATAACTTACCACTTAATAACCTCATTTAAACAGGTTAATATTATATTAGCGTCTTAGTGACTTATAAGGAAGAATGCGCAAGGTTAATAGCTACCATAGAAGTCGCGTACTATAAGTGTAAATAGGTACTAATTAACTAAATTTATATTATAAGTAGCGTCCATTATTATAAGCCAAGCACCGTAGTGGGTAAGGGTTTTAAGCCTAAAGGCGTCTGCCCATACTATGCCCATACTCATAATACCGTCTTAACGTTGGGTAGTTACATTTTAACAGTTATAGCCCTCTATTTAATTAACAATATTAGTAGAGATTTTTTAAAGTTGCTCGGAGTTAACGGAAATAGCCTAATTAGGAAATTTGTATAGCGAACTTACCTCCCTTAAGAAACTCTACGAGCTCCAACCATTATATATTAACCTCTAAACCAGCACTAAGCAGTACAGGATAAGGGTTCTTTAATTTCCACTCTACGCCAGCGTTGTAGACGTCTTTAAGCTTAAAGAAAGTACCACTAGCATCCTTAAATTCAGCGTGCGCAGCTGGGTCGTTATTTAATTTAATCGCGTTCTTAATATCCCTTAGCTTATACCGTTTCCGCATCTCAGAACCGGCCAATTCCATTAGCTTCCTATTCCGTTTAAATTTATCCGCTTTTTCCATTATATGCTTATACTAAGAGCAATCGCCGTAGGGGGTAATTTTAACATAATCGGGTACTGCGTAATCGGATAAGTAGAACTTAGTAAGCTTAAATCTTATACCGCATTCTACCGCAATTATTAGAGGACAATTGCGGATATTATTCCCTTTACTTCCACTCTACGTACGCTATTATTAACAGTAGTAATAGTCCTCGCGCGTTAGGGTCTCTGGATCAAACTTTAGATTCTTTTACCGCGACCAGAAGTTCGTTATGTATAGCCAGCGCTCCTACCACTCCTCTCACGTCATTTTAATCTCTAAGGTAATTAAGAACAAAGCCACCCGCCATTCCTTAATGTTGGGGGGGTTACGGAGGAGCAGGTGGGCGGCGGTTGATGCAGGAAGGTTCGACGGTAGATTCGTTAATTTTAATAGGCGCGGCGATGAGGTGCGAATGGGCGGCATGCTGGGGGAGCCGAAAACACCACGATATTGGCCGGTATAGAAGTTTGGCCGAGGGCTCTGGCTTCAAAATTAATGGCGACGATGAGAGGCAATGGGCGATGGTAAGGGAGGACGCGTTCTCCGTTGTTGACTATGGCGCGCTCATAGTAAACATCGGGGATCGGGTCCACCGGGGCACCGGTGGTGGCTTGCGCACGGTATCTGGGCATTCTGCACTTTAGAAACACCCTTTGTTCCGTTGGTTTCCAAGGCTGCGATTCCTGAACCCTAAATAAATATCCATGCATTGAGGCTTCATTATGACTCATTGAATGATCATTGTCAATGGCGAGCTGTCTGGATAATTCTGCAAGACCACTTTGGTCAAGCATGGTATTATATCTCATTGCGTATCAGACCCATCTCGAGTTCGCTCCGTCCATCCTTGGCTTAGTCGTGCCAGAAAAGTCTACCTGCGCTACTTTTATGGTCTCTGTTTCTTATACCCTATGATAGTTCTGAGGTTATTGGTTTCCCTGATTTAAGTCTTATCTATTATCGAGGGAAGATGTTGTTCGGCGAGACTTTTCCTGGGGAGCAATAGGTCACAAAATTGTCACCAACTTCAGTCCGAGTTAGGAATGACGGAGGCTTATTCATATCTCCTCATGCCCCTCACTGCCAGTGCATTAATACCTTTCTTCTTTATTCGAGAATGAAACAGGTTAAGCCACTTCTCCATTCTTCCTAAAGAATAATAAAGACGCTCTATCCCCTTATCTTTGTACATTCTCCTGAAATTTAGCAAACCTCTCAAATAGCTTCTCTTGGGTGAGTTCGTCGTTATCCTCCGGCTACAAATTTTTTCGTAGAAATCAACTCTATTCGACGAATGCGTCTGCCGCAGCTGTGGAATGTGACTCTCAGGAACTCGGCGTACTCGAACCTACATACACTGCAGTGTTGTGGAATCCTTACAGGGAGTTGGTTGATGATACCGGAAGAGAGTCCGAAAGAGGGCGGCTAGAGAAGTGGCCAAAGTCGGTCTCAAAAGGCTCACAGACGAAGAGTTCACCCCCCAAGCCTCGAAGTCCAAAAAAACACGATCAAGTTCTCAAGACCCATCATTCCTTCATCGGCTCAGCACGCAAGCCAAAATTTTGCTTGGCATTAAGATGCAAAAGCTCAAGTACCAAATACACACGTGCCGAATTCCCCGGATATCAATACCAACTGCGTTATAGAGGATCTAAGGAGCCGTGAACCTCAACCACCACTTTCTCCTCCACATCTAGCGTGTACTCGATCTCGTAGGCTCTTTTCATTCCCGGGTGCTATGAACGAAGGATCTGATCGTCGACGGCGATCTAATTTGGCAATCGTCTTATCGACTGTAAAGAAGATGTTTGCTCGAAAGGACTCTGCTTAAACTAGCCAAACTGCTCCTTATGCCTACTAATTAAAGCTCCCTAATACGGTTAAAATCCACTCTATATTCTATGTTGGTCCTTTACCCTACCTAGATAAATATAGGACCCTCCCCTACCAGTTAAAGTAGATAGTAAGAACGAGCACTTTATTAAAAGAATTAATAATATTAAGTGTTACGGACGCTTTAAGTACGATGTTACGACTACTAGGAGAGGAGTCGGAAGAAGCTAGTTAGTTAATTCAGGCACGGTCCAGGATAGAGCCAATAGAGCCATGTGACGAGGAATAGTAACCGAGGTCACGTAGGGTGATCCGTATAATCTGCACGATCTATGTGATCCGTGACAGAGCAGACAGAGCACACGTACATCACGTACAAGAAGGATTTCATAGGAGTACGGTTGTGTATTTAAGGACCCTTAGTCCCTACCTAAATAGTTCCTTCCTTATAGTGATTCTCAGAATATAATTGGAGTTAATCTATTAGGCAACCACTCCACCAGTTATTATTACGTTGTTAACTTATTATACTTATTTTTCTATACACCTAGCCCAATAATGAGCCCACTGTAGTTCTTGCTATAAGGTTCCATTATACAATCACTACCTAGTTACGGCATTAATATAAGAAGTCGAATAATATGCCACCAAAAGTAGCTACCACAACGCCATTAATAGCGGCGACTACATTAAGGTCAGGTAACGACACCAATATGGCAGATACTAACTTATAGTAACCTATAACGGTCGGACAACTATAAGAGATAGTCAACCAGTTAATAGCTAATAATGTAGTGTTAGAAGAAAGACTTAATGGGATAGGAGCGGCAAAGATTAAGCTACTATTAATTAAGAGATTTATAGGAGAGAGGTTAAAGCTTAAAGGATTCCTTACGCAGATATACTTTAAGGTCTTACAGGAGGGGGTAAAGTTACCTACACCCGTGGATTGGATAGCCTACGCAGGACTATTCTTATTAGGAAAAGCACTTAAGTGGTTTAAACCTTATTTTATAGAGATATAGGTAAACGGAATAACAACCACTAATTAGGACGTGCGATTTATATTCTTAAGTTAGGAAGGATTTGTAGAGCGACTTACGTAGATATTTAGAGACCTAAAAGAAACAACTATAGCGGAAAGAAAACTCTAGAACCTCGTATAATGAACTTTAGCAATTAAGTATATAATATAGTTCCAGACACTAGTAATATAAGTAGAGTGAAATAATAGGGCGCTTATGGCACAGTATAAATAGGGACTTAAGGCTAAAGTCTAGGATATAATTATTCTAATAGAAGATGCGGACACCCTAAGGGAACTAATAGATTAGGTGATTAAGATTAATAATTAGATCTACTAAAGGGAACAGGCTAAGAGAGGCTAGGATAGAGTTCTATAGTTATATAAGGCGTAGAATACATAACGACAAAAGCTAAGTTAGAAACTATGGTATGGCGTAGAGCTAATGGACCTAAGTAGTACTAAAGAAGCCTATAAGAACTGGAGTAAGAAACCGTGAAAACCTAGAGGATAAGGATTAAGTAATTAAAGGTCTAAGGAGTAGAGGCCGAATTAGGGATCTTAATAGTAGAAGATATTTAGGCGGACTCTATAATAAGAAAAATGGTTTAAAGAAGAAGCTTATATAAATTACGGAAAATAGGGTTATTATATTAGAGACTGTAAAAGTGGACAGAGTTACTATATAGTAAAAGGTATAAGACTAGTAGACGACATATACGTATAAAGGGATAATAATATACTATAAGGAACAAAAGAATGTTTAATTAAAAGTTTTACGTTTTGTTATAATAACGCATGCCGAATTTATAAGGACGCTAAGTATGGCGTAAGCTATTGGCTATAGGAGCTAGTACCTACAAAATATAGAGGAACTAACGAACTAGTTTATAGATCGGATATTAAGGATAATGAATTTAACCTAGGCGAAATATTTCGTAATAATAAGGTAATAAAGGCCGCTTACTGGAAGTAAGTAGACCTTAGAGATGTTATACTAGAGGCAGAGGATAATTCCACTATAAAATAGGGAATATTAGTAGGGATTGAAACCCCACTAGACACGATGTCTATTGCTTTACAAGACGTAAGAGAAGTAGGACAGTGAACCACTTCGGCACTTAATAAAGGTAAAAGGCCAAAGGCTTAAGATTCTCACAGCGAGATAAGAGACGACTAAGATTCTTAAGACGAGATAAGGCAAGCTTAAGGACCTATAACGGACGATAACCAATAGAGTAGAGTAGCAGCTTAGTTTAAAGACATACGAATAAGCTTGGGACGGAAGTTCCTACAGGTATAAGATTCTCAAGACAAGATAAGTGAGATTTAAGACTCTTAAGACGAGATGAGAACACTAAGTAAGCCTAGTTAGACTAAGGCTGGAGCTAAGCTTAAGTTAGAAGTAAGCTCAGGATTAAAGAATCCAAGGGGTTAAGAATTTAGGGTATAAATTAGGACACCCACAAGCAAGAGGCAAGGGGCTTCTTTATAGATTAGAGAATCTATAATATAAACAGCAATTAGACTAGGAGACGAATATATAGACTTAGAGGATTTACTAGTTAAACAAAGTATTCGGACTAAAGATTAAAAAGTTAATACGAGGATTAAGAAGCAAGAGAACTTTGAGGATTAGAGCATAAGGCGCCAATTAAAAGAAACTATAGAAGAGTTTAGGTAAAGAATCATTGTATGGCAAGAACAGAAACTAGACAAGAGATCTAGCATATTGGGACGTATAAAGGACAGAGCACTAGTATAAAGAATTACTAATAGGCCGAGAATAGGCATACTAAGAGCTAAGTGGCTTACTAAACTGGAAGATGAAGAGGATCTAGGGATCCCTACTAGGTTCAAAGAACGATATATAAAGGGCTATTATAACGTAGTAATAGGAAGATACTTCCTTACGGATAAGCCGTATATACTCCAATAACTGTACCAAAAGTGGTATAGATAAAGGCACAATAATAAGTGGGAAGATTTTTATATATAGTTAGACAAAAAAGTTATTTAGGACCACCCGATTATAGAGAAGGCCATAACGTATATTAAAGGAGCCTTAATTATAACGTTAAAGGATCTAAAGAAACAATTAGAGGACTAGAGAAGCGAGCGACGTATCTTAATACCTGCGAATAAAGTCACAACGCTCAGATTAACATAATAAAGGTTTAAACTTAAGGACGAAGACGAGCTAAGAGTTGACTTAAAGCACTTAGCACACCATACGTTATTATGGATTGCGTATATAGACGATATATATAAAATGCACAAGAATCCGAAGGAAAAGAATTGGAAATACCTTATAAGGATATACTGGATAATAGATAAGTAATAGTATAGGAATGCCAAATATATATATAGATGGCATCCAGCAGAGGGCTAAGAGGAAGGAAGTTTAGTACTTTAACTAGGAAGATTCCTTACGGAAGAATGCTTAGACGGACGATAGTAGTAGGAATGCCTAGAAAACACGTGTCTATAGTATATTAAAGATAAAAAGCGAACTAGGCATTGGCTAAAGAGCGAGCTAAGTGTATTAGGATTAAGCAGCTAATAGTTAGGAAAAGTAGAGGCCTATAGAACTAGAGGGAGCTAGTAGTAAAGCCTTAGACCCTTAAAGGAATTCAAGAACAGCACCTAAATTTATAAGTTAAATAGTAAGATTAACAGTTTAAGGCACTAATAGATAGTGGAGCAACAAGAAACCACATCTCGCTAGCAGCAGTTAAAAGGATGGGACTACCTTACAGACAAAAGGAGGAACCTTACCTATTAGTTACAATTTTAGGAGATCTAATAGCCTATAGAGGAGGGATTATTAATCTTAAAACAGGGCCTATTTAGATAACTATTAAAGGGAGATAAATTAAGATGTCTTTTAATATCCTACTATTGGGACGGGATAAGGCGGTATTAGGCATACCTTAGTTATAGAAATATAATCTAAGGATTAATTGGATTATAGGTCAGGTCAATATTAGGGATACTTAACGCCGTAAGATATAATAATAAGCTAAAATAGTATAGTACTAAGTTGGAGCGATATATAAAGAAACTAAGCGAGGTTTAAGTTATGTACCAAAAAGATACCATAAGTACAGCAAGAAACTATGGTTACTGGAAAGTAAAAAGCTATTAGAGTATGCAGTATAGGACTATAAGATAGAATTAGAACCAGGAATAAGTCTAAAGTTCTTTCTAATCTATAAGCTTATTAAAGAAGAAGAAAGAGCATTAAAAGAGTTTATCCAGGAAAATCTATAAAAGGGATATATTAGACCATCGCAGTTATTAGCGGGATATCCAGTACTGTTTGTACTAAAGAAAAATAGCAAACTAAGGCTGTATATCAACTATAGATAGTTAAACAGCATTACTAGGAAGGATAGGTATCCTTTACCCTTAATTAGCAAAATCTAAGATAGGATAGGCAATGTGTAAATCTTTACGAAGATAGATCTAAGATGGGCGTACCATTAGATTAGGATTAAGGAAGGCAACAAATAAAAGGCAGCCTTTAGGTTAAAGGAAGGACTATATAAACTATTAGTTATACAATTTAGGCTTATAAACGTACTAGTAACGTTCTAAAAGCGTATTAATAATATATTAGGGGAACACTTAGATAAGTTTATTATGGCATATTTTAATATTATTATTATCTACTTAATAACTAAGAAAGAACACGGAGAACACGTTAAATGGGTCTTAAGGAGACTATAAGAAGAATAGATGCTAGTAGCAATTAAGAAATATAAGTTCTTCACTAGGAAGACCGATTTTGTTAGATTTATTATTAAACTAGGCTAACTTAGTATAGATTTAAAGAAGATTAAGGTTATAGTAAATTAGCAAGAACCAGAGAACGTTATATAGTTAAGATCGTTCCTAAGGTTTTGCAATTACTGTAAAAGGTTTATAGCGCAGTAGTTAAAGGACATTAAGCTATTTACGCAATTAATAAAGAAAGAAGAACTATAGGCATAGGGAGAGGAACAGAGAGAACTCTTTAAGAAAGTTAAAGAGTTATTTACCTAAGAGCCAGTTCTAAAGATTTATTAACTAGGTCTAGAGACGGTTATAAAGATAGATGCATTAGACTATATATTAGGGGTATACTTTATACAGAAATATTAAGATAGATAGCACCTAGTGGCATATTATAGTTAGAAGATAACACCACTAGAGTTAAACTATGACATTTATAACAAGGAGTTATTAGGTATAGTTACAGTATTAAAGAAATAGAGAGCATTCTTATAAGGCATAGAGAAACTATTTATAGTTAAGACAGATTATAAAAACCTAATAGGATTCCTAACGACGAAGGAACTTAACTAAAGATAAGTTAGATGGGCAGAGATGCTTACAGAATACTATTTTAAGATTTAGTATACTAAGGGTATAAATAATACATGGGCAGACGCTCTAAGCCGTAAAGCTAAACTATAGAATAATAAAAAGCCATTAGGGGCTTTACTGCGAAAAGATATAGACGGATTAATTAGGTATAATTATCCAAAGATCACAGCAACTTAAGAAGATAAGGAACTAGAGAAAGTCTACAAGACACCAGAAAGCTTTTGGGTATAAAGAATTCTAAAAGCACAACTAGAAGATTTATAAATGGATATATACAAGAACCGAGAAGTAAAGTACATCCTAAGAAGCATAGTAGAGTAGTTTATGGAGGACTTCTATAAGGGATTAACTTAAGGACATAATAGAGCTACAGGCTTAGTGTTAAGACTCTAAGAGGAGTATATTATTAACGGAATCTAAAGAATAGCTAGAAGGGTCACTAAGGAGTGTCTAGATTACTAAAGGAATAAACTAATAAGGCATAGGCTATATAGAGGGCTATAACCTGTTAAAATACTAAAGAGACTATAGGAGGTTATATTATAGGACTTTATTATTAAGTTGCTAAAATTAAGAGATCCTATTACTAGACAAGATTATAATATAATCTTAGTAATAGTAGACAAGCTTATAAAGTAGGGATACTTTATAGCATATATAGAAGAAATCTCAGCGGAAGATATCGCTAGAATCTATATTAAAGAAGTGTTTATAAGATATGGAGCACTAAGTAAGATTATATTAGATAGAGATCTAAGATTCGTAACAGCATTCTAAAAGGTATTCTTGGCGGAGTAAGGAATTTAAGCAGCAACTTCTACCGCATATTATCTATAGATAAATGGCTAAACGGAAAGATTAAACTAGACGCTAGAACAGTATCTAAGGTATTATATTAATTATACACAGAATAATTAGGTGTTGCTATTACCAGTTATATAGTTTATATACAATACAACACCTTAAGAAGGAATAGGTATATTACTATTTAAGGCAAATTATAGGTATAAGCTAAGAACATCGTTGTTACTATAATAAGTAAAGAAAACGAGTAGTACAGCTAAAGAAAGAATAAAGACGTTAATAAATCTTTATATAGACCTTATGGAATTAGTAAAAGGAGTATAAGAAAGAATAAAAAGGTACTATAATACTAAGAGATCTAAGGGACTAGATCTTAAGGAGGGAGATAAAGTATAGCTACTATATAAAAATTTTAAGAGTCGACGACTAAGTAAGAAGTTAAACTACGTTAGACTAGGACCTTTCAAAATTACATAGAGGATTTTACTGGTTATGTTTAAGTTGAACCTACTAGCTAAAATAAAGATCTACCCTATACAGCACATCGCAATGCTAGAGCCAGTATATAGGAATATTAAGCTACCGGTCTATAAAGCAGATATATATAGAGGATAAGAAGAAGACAAATAGTAAGTTTCGAAGATTATTAATTATAAGGACATTAACGATAAAATATGGTATAAGGTTAAGTGGATAGGCTATACTAAAACTACCTAGGAGCTACTAGAAAATTTAAAGAACGCTATAGGAAAGGTATAGGAGTATTAGAAGAGATTAGGTTAGGTAGTATTAATAAAAAAGGATTACTAAAGAATAAGTCACCTAAGGGGGACCTAAGAAGAGTAGTTGCCAAACTACTCGGATCTGTTTCCTTCTCTATTGGAGGAAAATCCGTTCTTTCATTACCTAGTTACTATAAACAATGTTTTATAAGTTTCCACTCCTTAGAATAAACCTTCTTACGTACCTTCTTAAGACGGATTAACCGAGTGGACGCCGTAAGATGAGACTTAAGGGCCCGTTGCTGAGTATCGGTAGCCTCCCGTTTAGCGTCCTAAGAACGGCGCAATTTAGCGAGAGTAATAGACAGTTTATTATCCAGCCGCGCAGCAGTAGATTAAACACGAGACCCTAAGATAAATTAATTAGGGAACTAGATAACTATTAAGAGTAATAGGTTGTGTATATTTAGTATTAGAGACGGAGCAAATGTTATAGGACGAATAAATATTCGCTTTAGTGCACTTTAAGCAAGAAGACGGTTATCGCGAAGATAGGTTCGCTAACGTAATATAAACTAACCCCTCTTTTAAACAGCGAGAACACGGAGACGGTATGATCTCACTAAGAGATAATATTGCAGCAATAGTGCGAGCACAATAAGTAGTTGAGGAAGAAGAAATTGCTTTAGGTATAATAAGCAATAATATTAACTAAATTAATTAGACGGATATTATACCTCTAGTAAATAACTTAGAGATATTTTAAATCTTTAAGGACGAAGATAAAGAGGAGGGAAATGGTGTTATAGACGCTTTAAGTACGATATTATAACTATTAGAAGAGGAGTCGGAAGAAGCTAGTTAGTTAATTTAGGTACAGTCTAGGATAGAGCCGATAGAGCTATGTGATGAGGAATAGTAACTAAGGTTACGTGGGGTGATCCGTATAATCTGCATAATCTATATAATCTGTGACAGAGTAGATAGAGCATATGTATATTATATATAAGAAGGATTTTATAGGAGTACGGTTGTGTATTTAAGGACCCTTAGTCCCTACCTAAATAGTTCCTTCCTTATAGTGATTTTTAGAATACAATTAGAGTTAATCTGTTAGGCAACCACTCCACTAGTTATTATTACGTTGTTAACTTATTGTACTTATTTTCCTATACACTTAGCCTAATAACGAGCCCACCGTAGTTCTTGCTACAAGGTTCCGTTATATTAAGTATAACAAACGGAAACGCTAATATATATACCTTATAAAATGGAGAGGCTTTATTAAGCCGTTATGGGAACCCGTTAACTCTATAGGACTTATATAAGTTATAGAAGACTTTTATAAACTCTACTTAAAACTACTATAACCCTATTTTATAGAAGCTTAAGTTTAAGGGGGGGTACTATTATAGGATACTCCCGTAATACCTTATTGTGAGGGGACTTTATAAATAGGGGGCTATAAGGCACAATTGTAGGAATAGGATAGATTGGTAAGAAAGACAAATCCTTAAGGAGGTAAGGCCTCTAGAATTGTAGAGACTATATACTGCGGGTACGTGCCTCTAGTACGTGACCGGTAACTATTTAAAGGGCGTTTAGGGGTTATCCTAAGGGCAATTTAAGGTGTCCGCAATAATATCCCTTATATTACCCCCCCTCTTCTTATAGTTAGCCCCTAATTGCTATTACCTTATAATAGGGAGATTATAAGGACTTATCCTAAAAGGGGTTTAGAGAAATATTAGAGAGATATTAGTATACTACTATATATTATCTATCTATCTAACCCCTACTTTAAACCCCTAAAAAACCTTAATAAGAAAAATATATAACTAGAGAAAAGATATAAGGATTACTACGAGACCTATTAAAAGCCTATTAAAAGTGTAATAGTAACTGCCTAGGCTAATATAGGGATTTTTATATAACCTTACTTCTAAGCCTTTATGCTAGTCTATAATTAATTATAAGTATTATAGGTAATTTAGTGGTTTAGTATAATTCTATAGAACCCTTTAGTATAGGATTTAATATATAAAGCCTTAGCTTACTATTGTCTTTAACTACTAAGATATAGTTTATAATCCTTTCTTATAACCCTTTCTTTATAATCCCCTGTATTACTAATATATTACTTCTATATTTGCCCTTAGGCTATTAAATATAGTTAAGGTATTAATTAGTTAGTTAAAGAGACTTATCTCTTAAGATTTAGTATATATGCTTTTAAATCTAGTAGTTCTATACTATATAGTTAGTATAGCTCTACTACTTAGTAAATAGGGACACTTCGCGATAGCAACTATAGCTATTATATAATTATTAAAAACGTCTATAACATTAATCTTTAATACTATAATATTATTTAGGTATAATTTAACCTATATACGTCTTTAATTAACGTCTTAATTGCCTTCCCCTAGCTATATAATTAGTTTTTATAAGGAAGTAATAGCTAAATAGCTTATACGCGTATTTCTTTCTTTTTTTTTTTTTTAAAAAAAAATAGCGCTATTATAACGGAGTTATATTAGTAAGGTTGAGGCTATTTACTAGAAGGGTATTAGATAGTAAAGTATAAAAAAACTTTACTTATTAAGCTTAATCCTTTTCCTTAATACCTTACTTCCTATTACTAACCTTTGTCTAATTTTAGATGTATCTTTAATATATTATTAAGATTTTCTTCTTTTTTATTATTAATTTAATATACCTCTTTATTCTTTTACTAACTACTCTTTTAAACTAATTCCTTAGCGTATTTTAGTTCTACTATTATATATAGAACCCTAACCCCCGCTAACCTATAACTAGTACTAATTCTACCTAAATAATTTTGCTTATACGTCTTTAAAAGACCAGAAATCTAATAAAAGGATTTTAGAGGCTTATAGTAAAACTTACTACTATTACGGAACAACCCCGTAATACCTTATTTACGTCTACTTATTTCTACTAACTTAGTAACTAGAGACCGACTATAAGACCGTAATTTACCGCAATCTATAGCAATCTAACGGCAATCTGCCGCATTCTACTATATTCTGCTAAGTTCTGCTAAAACCGCCACCTAAATCCTATTTTACTCCGTATACGTATTAACTAAGCAACCAAGTCTATAATATATACCCTTTCTCCCTATTTTTTTTTATTACCTTTTTTCTTACGTAACGTCTTAACTTCCTTATATAGTTTATATATATAGCTTAATAATATCTACCTTGCTATATATTATCGTCGCTTATACTTACTCCGTGACACTACATTACGTTAACTACCTATACTACTATTAATATGTAGAACGAACCTAAAGCTCCTATAACAGCCGCTAGTATTATATCTATACTCTAAGAATAATTAGTAGAGATATAGAAGTCTTTTATAGACGCCCTTATATAGAACTAAGCTACTTTAAATTAATAATAAGCCGAATAAGAAGCATAATACTAATAATTAATTAAGAACCTCTAAGAAAAAGTCCATACCCTTAAAATGCCTATACTAGGGCCCTAAGACTAAATGCTATCTTTAGAGATAAATATGCGGAACGAGAGTCCCAAACCTATAGTAGTTATCTACCCTAAACCGACTACTATACTAAAACAATCTAAACAACTACTAGATCCCCTAGTATTTACTAATAAATAATAAAAACTCTAATTATTCTTAAGCTAGCTTAAAAATAAGCTAACTAACTTTATTACGCCCTAAGTTAACTAAGAGGAAAAGTAGCTAACCTTATTAAACCTCTTTAGCTAAACTTAGTATAAAGCCTAGTTATACTTCTTAAAGCCTTATATAGTAACCTAAACCGCTAAGCTACTACTTAGAAAAAGATAAACCACATAGCTTAAGAAATAAAAAGTTTCCTAGTATACTTCTCCAAATTTAACCGTTACGTAAGGGAAATAGGCTGGAACGACTCCGCACTAATTAACAGCCTTATTAAATTTTTAAGCCCTAAACTAAAAACCTCCCTAATAGCATTAGGAAAAATTTTTGGGGTCGTTGTTGCGGTTTGCCTAATAGGTAAAGGTATCTGTAAAAGCCTATTATAAAGCCTTTATTTATTTAGTAAACATAGTATATAGGTCTTTTATAAATATAGGGGCTTCTAGGTTATTTTATATGCTAATTAGGGCGGTATAAAGTATAGGTTTAACGTAATATAGTATTATAGAGTAAGTATAAGCCACGATAAGATTTAGCAAATTAAATATTATTAAGCTATATATATAAACCGTATAATAAGATTAAGATATTATATAAAAAAAGAAAGTAAAAAAATAGGAAGAAAGGGTATATATTATTAGCTTAGTTGCTTAATTAATATATATATATAAAGCAGAATAGGATTTAGGTAGCAGTCCTAGCAAAACTTAATAGGATTTATTAAAACTTAGCGGAATATAGTAGGATTTAGTAGAACTTGGCGGAATATAGCAAAATATAGTAGATTGCCGTCTTGTGGTTAGCCTTTAGTTACTAAGTTGGTAAAAATAGGTGGACGTGTATAAGGTATTATAGGGAAGTCCTATAATACCATCTATAAAGGGCTTTTACTTTTATAAAACCCTTTAAATTATTATAATCTAAAAGTACTTCTAGGCGGCTTAATAGCCCCTTAATATAGTATCTCTAATACTTAAAAGCTTCTATAATAGCTAGTAGCTCTTAATTATAGGTCTTATTATTACGCTCTACTAATATAAGCTTCTTAAACTAGAAGGCTATTAGATACTAAAGGCCGTCTTTAAATAGCTATAATATAATTACTACTAGGCCTTATATTAAGGTATTAGTCTCTAATTAGGTTAGTAAGCCTAGTATATAGTATTATAAGAGCGGCGCTGTTATATAGGCGTTATAAAGCTAGTATATTACCTACTCTGCCTCTTTTAGCTAACTAAAAAGCCTAACTTTACGGGCGTTCTTTACTCCCTTAAGGAGATTAGTAATAGGCTTTATACTATAATAGTAGAGTACTTATAAATAAACTGGTAATAGAAGTTAGCAAAACCTAGGAAGTTTTAGATATCCCTATAGGATTAAGGGCTCTCCTACTTAGTAATAGCTTCTACCTAGCTAGGATTTATTGCTACGCCTTTAGGGCTAATAATATATTCTAGGAACTTAACCTCTTATATACTAAACCTGTACTTCTTAAGGTTTATATATAGTTAATATTATTATATCCTACATAGCACTTCTAGTACATAGCACTAGTGTTCCTTTAGATTTTTAGAGAAAATTAGAATATTATTAAGGTAGACTATATAGAAGACGTCTACTAGTCCTAAAAAGCTTAATTAATATAACCCTAAAAGGTCGCTAATTTATTAGGTAGCCTAAAAGGTAAAACTAAATACTTAAAGTAGCTATAACGCGTGCGGAACGCCGTCTTTTACTTATTGCCCTAATAGATATAAAGGCAGTAATATGCATTTATTAAATCTAATTTAGTAAAGATTTTAGAACCTACTAAGCGGTCTAAGATTTTTTTAATTAATAGTAGTGTAAGACAATTCTTAATTATTACCTTATTAAGGCCTCTATAGTCTATATAAAGCTACAGCTTCCTATATTTTTTAGGTATAAATATAATAAGTGCCCCTATAGGACTAGTGCTTAGTTAGATCTAGCCTCTAGCTAAGGCGTTATTTAAGTACTCCCTTAGTACCTCTAGCTCCTTAACTAAAAGGTTATAAAGCGGTCTATATAGGACCTTATATCCCTCTTTTAAGTTAATAGTATAGTCGCCCTAGTAATATTAGGGTAGCTTCTCTACTTTCTTATATAAGAAGATACTACTAACTTCTTTTAGCTATAGGGGAAGGACTAATAAGCTGCTATTATTTTACTTACCAGGCATTAATCTAGCAATTACTAGGGCGAAGACCCTAGATTTCGTTTAAAGAGACTTTATAAAACCCTTAGGGGTTTATAGTAATAGGGAGGAGCTATCTAGCTTCTATTACTACGCCTTCGCCTTATAGTTAATAAGAAGTTAGGCCTTTTTTAACCTTAGTATACCTAGGGTAACAGTAGGGGATATATTAGCTATTTTATAGTAGATAAGAGTTATTTTCCTAATCCTACCCTAGCTCTCCTTTAGCCTTAATAGTACCTTATAGGCCTTATAGTAATATACTTAAGTTTTATTTAACTAGAAGTTGGTGGGCAATTTTATATCTAGCATCTTAATATTATACTCTATTGTAAATTACTAATTAATTCTATTTACTTTGGCGCCGAGATTAAGCATTACTAAGGTCTCCTTCTAGGTTTGCTTAAATAGGACTTCTCCCAAAATAGTAATAGCTTTCTTATAATCTAGTAGTAGCTTACGCTCTATAGGTATAAGGGGCTCTAAGGGAACCTACATTTTCCTAGCGTAAAGATAGCGCCTATACTATTTAGAGGCGGTTACTATTACTATTGCTGCTCCGGGCACTATTACTACTAATATTTTAGCTTGCCATAATTTTTATAGTTCCCCTTAGGTTAGGTTAAACCCCTAGTAGTAATTTTAGAGTATACTTTCCCTAAGTTACCTAATAGGGTAGTCTTTATATTTAAGTTTATAGCGCGCCTATTACTTCTAGCTTATAGGGCGCTTACGCTCTTCTAGTTTTCCTCTAATAGGGTAGCTAGGGAAATTAGCTAATTTTAAGTTTATAGAAATTCCTAATAGTTAGTAATAGTAAGCTCTAGCTCTAGCCGTAGTTTCGTAAATAGGTATATTATTAGATACTTTATATTATAAGGAGGGTTAATTTATATTTTTAAGGAGATTTAGATAAGTAGTAAACTTATTTACGGGTTAATTAGTTCGCCCTTATATATATTAGGGCTATATAGAGTTCTTAATTAATAGGACTCTAAATCTAATTAAGTAAGAATTCTATAAGATCCTCTTAGGTAAACTATATATCTAAATAGTTATCTTTATATTATAGTTAAAGGGTTCTGTTAGTCCCCTTTATATATTATATAGTAAACGTAACTTTAATAACCTTATTCGCAAAGGCGTTAGGCTTTAGGTAGAATACTAGCTTTAAGCTATTACAGAAGTCTTAGTGCTCTTATATAGTCTTACTATAATACAGAGCAATCTTCTCTATTTTAACGGCCCGTTTTAATAAAGCGCCTATTATATTAGTGGCTTTCCTCTTAAGGTTAGGATGCGTTAAGCTACTATATAAGTACTTAATAGGATACTCTAAGGTAGATCTAGGTTAGGAGCGGGAGTTGCCATTGCCTTACCATGTTAACGCCGTCTTAATATTTCTACCTCTTCCCTAAGCAATTATAGCTTTCCTTACTTTAGGAGTTATAGCTTCTTATTCTCTAACTGTTGTATTTTTTCCTATATAGTGTTCTTACCTATAGCTTCTAGTTTTGTCTAGGATATAGGTCCGCCTATATTATCCTAAGGCCGACCCCCAGACTTAGTACTACGCACTACGCTAGTATTACGCCCACGTCTTATTATTAGGTTAATAAACTATAATATAATTAATAAATATAGGTCGTCTTCTTAACAGAGAGCTGTTAATATATAATCGTGGCCTTATAGACCGCTGTATTGTTAGACCGCTACCCCTAAAAAGGGAGGAGAATTTAGAACTATTAGGACGCCAAAGCCCTAAGGGTATATAGTAACGTAATAATAGTAGCGGAATACAATAGGTATCTAGTCCTTAATAAAGTAGAACTATAGAACTAAATTCTGCTATTCTTTAGTGCGGGGCGATTATATTTTATAGGCGCCTTGCTTATACCTTGCCTGCGCTAATCTAGTTATAGTAAGTATATCTCTAAGGCCTAATAAACGGACTAGGTACTAGCTAGAATATTAGTAAAAACTAATAGAGCTTATACCGCCTAAGACTTAGTATATAAAGCTATAGGTTCTTAAGTATTTTATACCTAAAGCTTGTTCTATAATATAGGGAGTAAGATATCTATTATCTATTTTCCTTCCCCCGTTTTAAAGCCTTTAGTATAGTCTAGCCGTTATAACGGTTTATTAGTAGAGTTACTTTCCCTTAGCTTATATTTAATCTTAAAATTAAATTATATAAGCTCCTCTACCTATTTAGCCTATTAAGGTATAAGCTCCTTTATAGTTATAAAGTAGCATAAATTATAATAATCTAAGAGTATATAAGTAGTACGGCTCGCATGCTTAAGGTAGTATTACTACTATTTAAAGCAGTTAACTATAGCTAGTAGTTCCTTATTATAGGTATAATACCTAACTTTAGGCCCCTAGAATTTTCTACTATAGAATACTATTAGTTTTTAGTAGAGCTAGGTAGCGTTTAGATGCCTATTAGGTTATAGTAAAATACTAATAAGGGTAAAATTTAATATATTAGTAACCATTATTAGTAGCTAATTTAGGTTAAAATGCTTTAGTAATAGAGCTTTTATAAACTTTATATATAGTTTTTAAAAGGCCTCCTAAACCTTCTTAGGCTATAACTATAATTTGTACTATTTAGTTAGTCCCTTTTTAGTTTTCTTCTTTTTTACCTTTAAGCTTTTTACTTTTTAGGCTAGGTTTTAGGAAACTTCCGTAATATAGTTAGATAGGTATTAGGTAATATCTAAGTAGTTATAAATAAAGCGCCTATAGAAATTAGTAAAGCCTAAAAATACTTAAATATCCTAGTAGCTCTCTAGCTCTGGCTACTTTTAAATTAACTACACCTATACTAGGTCTATAATTACGCCTATAGGCGTTATAATATAACCTAAGAACTTAACCTACTTAATATTAATAATAAATTCAATTTACCGCCCGTCCTGGTCCCCCTAGTGGGTCCACGCAGGCTAATACCTTCTATAGGAAAAACTCTATCTTAGAGAAAACCCAGTCGCGGGCCGTGCTGGAGAGACGACAGCGTTCCGATATCGGGGCGCCGGCGACTCGCCTTCTACCTAGCACTAAGTCTGCGTATTAAGCTAACTAACTGCGCTTCGCGGACAATCTTATACTGCCCCTTCTTTCCTTATCCTTTTACCCTTATCCTTTTTACTAGTCCTTTTACCAGTCCTTTTACCAGTCCTTTTACCAGTTCTTTTGCCAGTCCTTTTACTAATCCTCTAGGCTTTAAAAGGGCTAGTATCCACTTATATCCTCTGCATCTATTTCCTTTATAGCCTAGAACTGGGTTAGGGTACCTAACTGCACTAGCCATTTTGCAGCCGCTTGGGCACTTCTTTTGTCGCTTAGGACGTCTTAAAGACGTTTAGAAGTGCATTATGCTATAAAGTCTGCCCTTTGGTATTGTGGACACTAAAATAGTATATAGTGTACTGTCTGCCTTATCCAGCCATATTTACACCGCGGGAGAATCTCTGGTACTCTAACGGATGCAAGCCATATATTAAACCCTATTACTTCTATACGAAGAAGAAATAGTGCTGTAGCCTCTGCTTTTGTTAAGCCTTTATATAGCGGGATTATAGGTTTCCCCCATGGGGTCCTCCACGTAGTTTCTGTGCGATCTTTAGCCTTCGCTTGCCACCGTCGGCGCCATTCTAGGTCCGCCCATTTCGCGATAAGGGTGGTTGCTTGCCAGCGGTGCTGGTGACCTCCTGTGCGGTGGCGGCGCTCCGTCTGCGCTCTGCCAGCGTTCCGCTGGCTACGCCTACGGGGGTTTATTGCAGCTCTCCGCTCTACACAGTCCTTCTGGTGTGCGAGGAAGCCCTATATCTCGTTCTCACGATCCCTTACGCGGTCTCTAAGCGCTTCTAAAGGTACCAGTAGCCGTCTTGCTTTTTGCCTACGCTTTACTAATGTTTTCCAGATACCATTAAGTGCCTCTGCTGTTTCCTTTTTTACCCTATTAGGAGCCGTCTTGGCGGCTCTTTAGAGGGCTATTATATTAATGTGGAGCTAGATTAGGGGAATAGCCGCTTTCTTCTCTATTGTAGCTATTGGTGTTCGCCGGTATGCTCCTATAACCCTACGGAGACATTTATTTTAAACCTTCTATAGCGGTTTAAGCAGGCTTTTCGCTGGCGTTCCGCCGTCGTCCCGCACTTCCCACACTTGGGCGCTATACAGCATCGCTGGTCGGACGGTGGCCGTGTATAGGAGGCGCGAGCGGCGCATTAATGGGCCCCATATAGATATCGTGATCCTTAATATCGCTTCAAAGGCTGCTAAGCCCTTACTTACCGCCTTCTTAATCTATTCTTTCCACTGGAGCTTAGGGTCCACCCAAATCCCTAGGATTCGCATGCTGGTTTTCTGGGGAGCTGTCTCGCAGCCGGCGATGCGCACGGTGGACGAAAGGTCTGCAGTGGCGTGGCGCCGTCGCCTTGTGAAGTGCATAAGTTAGTACTTTTCAGGGGCGAACGTCGCGCCGTGTCGGTTAGCCTATGCAGCACAGTAGTTATAAGCGGCCTCTAATTGTCTACAGTTCTCTGCTGCGGAGTCTCCCTAGGTAATAAGGTTCGTGTCGTCTATAAAGCTGAACCCTAGCGTGCCGCTGTTAGGGCTTTAGAATTTCTCTAATAGGTCTGATATAAAGAAGAGGAATAGAATTGGCAATAAGGGAGACCCCTAGGGAATGCCTATTTATATCTAGATCCAGTTGCTCTTATATTCTGTGAACTTAATGCGGGTCTTACGTGCTATTAGGAAGCTTTATACAAAGTCTGTAAGCTACTTTAGAAAGCCTTTTCTTTTTAGGATATGGAGGAGCCTTTTGTGGGAAATATTGTTAAACGCCCCTGCCAAGTCTAAGCTTAGCATTAACACCACGTACCCGCGGCGCGTTCGCCACGCTGTCTATACGCAGAAGCTAAGCAGTCCTACCGCTAACAGCGTTAATTGCTTGCGTCTTGCTCCTATCTAGTTCCAGGGGAGTAACCTATGCTCTTCCGCTGCCTCTGATATAATATTGGCTACATGCTTCTTTAGGACTTTTGCTAGCGTATTTTCAAGGGTAATTGGTCTATAGCTGCCTGGGAGAGAATAGTCTTTCTTTCCTTCTTTGCGTAAGACTACTGTTATGGATTCTTTAAGGCTTTTCGGTATTGTTCCGTTAGCAAAGTAGTGACTAGCTGCTTCTGCTAGGTCTTTTATAATAACTGGGGCAACCATTTTAAGGACCTTATTTGGTATACCGTCTGGCCCTGGGGCTTTACTATTTGGAAGGCTCCTGATTAGCTTACTAATTTCTTTTATTGAGATGGTAGGGCTAATATTGAGTGCCCTTTGTTCTATTGTTGCCTCTGGCTCAATATCGCTAAGATCTGCTGTTCCAGTCTTAGGAAAGAATTTAGTTGCAAGGATGTCTGCTTTTGTGGTGTTGTTATCTGTTAAGGGATAATTTTTAATTATGAATATATTAAAAAGAACTTTAAATTAGATATATTTAAAAATATATTAGAATATATTTAGAACTAGATTAAAATATATTAGGAACTTAATTTACTTTTATAGCTATATTTAACTCTAATATACTATTTTATAGCTTAAAATTTTTTATTTTAATTATTACTAAAAAGAAGTATTTTAAATTAGAATATATATTAAGTATATTCTAAATATATTCTAAATATGTTCTAAACATATTATAACTAGTTATTTATAATAGTTAATTTTAATTAAGAGGTGAGTTGTGTGGTAGGATAAGCGATTTAGGCTTGGTTAACCACATGACTTTATATTTTAAGTTAAGGCTGCCCCGTACAGGGATTGTGCATTAGCGCTTATGGTAGGCCGACCTTTTAGCGTGGCCTAGCCGACCTGTAACCACCAACTTCGCGATGCGGCCTAACTCATTATATAACATACGGCTATATCTACGTCGCAGAATTCTCTAAAAGAATATTATATTATACCACCTTTAAGCGTTATAGACGTAGGCACGCCTTTAACGCCTCTACTAACCGACGAGAAAGCCTTTACCAAAGCTCTCTAAGTTATTACACTTTTCAAACATATTAAAGCCGGAAGACACTTTAAGCATTACCTATAGATACTCTTTTAGCTTATGCTAGGGGAATATAATAAGATAGAGCACTAGCTTACGTAAGATAAGTTGCTATTAGTTATATAAAGAATAAGATATAGTACGTAGGCTTAAGGGATAATAGAGCGGCTAGCTAATAATAGAAATTAGACAGATATAACTATAACGGAAGAAATTATTAACTTACTGTTTGGATACCAACTGGTATATATAAAATATTTATCGCTAGTATTAAGGATGCGATTTACAGCTAGCTGAAACTAATTTATAATGGGTTAAGCGTAGCTCTGTTTACGTAAAGGGTACGCCTAGCCTAATTTAATAGTACGCCTATTTTAGATCTATCTTTATAAAGATTTATACATTATCTATCTAATCCTAAATTTCGCTAATTAAGGGTTAAGGATATCTATTTTTCTAGTAATACTATTTAACTATTTATAGTTAATATATAGCCTAAGTATCTGTTACGGAACCCTACCGCAGGGGCCTCCATAGGAGAGCCCCGTGCTCTCGCGTACACCTTGCGTACAGCTTATGTCAGCTACGCGTAGGTATATTACCTCCTTACGCCCTTGACCCTTACGATCGATCGCGCAATGTCTTATAGACTCCTTGAATATATACGCTCTATAGCCACTGCTCCCGTTCTATAATATTACGTTATACCTTTTTACCACTAACGCTTAGCCTATAACTAATTCTACGTCTTTATAATATTATAGGCGCTACTAAAAGTAGCATGTCTATAAATTACCTTACTTTATACTTTTAAGGAACCTATAATAGTAAGATAATATTTTTTACTAGCTACTATATTAAACCTAAAGAATAATCTAATACCTATACTTAACCTATAACGCTAATTAATCCTAAGAGAATTTAATTTATTAGCCCTAGCCTTAACCCCTAAAAAAATAGACACTAATAATATCTTATCTTTTATTAATTATATAACTACGGATAAGCAAATAGAAGGGCTACTATCTATTAAAATTAAAATATGAGACGCTAAGACGTTTATAAAAATGGTAGTATAAGACCCTAATAAATACTACCGCCTTTTATAGAATTACTACCTAAAGTTTATATAAGCTGAGATGCGTATTGCCTAAGATCGCGATATTATCTAAGACCTATAAGCTTATAAGGCGCTCGCTAATAATATATATTAAGAAACTAAAGATAACCTTTATATATCTAAATATAACGTTTAATAGCCCGCGAAGTCCTACTGCACGCGTCTACGTCGCCGCGGGTGGAAACATCATCAGGAAATCGTTCCTTTTGATGGCTAAGTGCAGAGGCGATGGTAGGGAGCCGTCGCAGCGCATGCAGCGCGCTGTCGTCGCGGTTCTGTGGTGCTGAGCTCGCGACGCGTACCACCGTACAAAGCATCGCCCTTAACAACACCTGGAGCCTTACTGCCTCCGCATGAGGCTCTTGCTCTACTACCTAGGGAGGCCTATTAAGGGAAACTGGGATACGAAAACTACCTGATATACGACTACCTGGCTCGTAGCCAGGCCCGAAACTGGCCTTATTATTTAGTTAGTTAATATAGACGCGTCCTAGTCGTACAATAGGACACCCTTGGGCTTGCACTAGCTCTAAGATCACAAAGGGACGCGGTAAGGGCGTAGGGAACCTCTTTTTATAAGAACTTGTTAAGGTTAACGCGTTGCAGATACCTCGTACGAAACTTGTTAAGGCCCCAAGGCCACCGTAAAGAACTTGTTAAGGCCCTACCTAGAGAACTCGTTAAGGCCCCTCTACGAGGGCCTATCTAGTATCCGGCACACCTAGGTGACTCAGAAGAGGGTCTTAATAGGCGTGGTGCGCGCGACCTGGACGACAGACGCGACAGCGACGCGATAGCGACGTAACGGCGACGCGACGGCGACCAGACGGCTTAATGAGGTGGAAACACGGGCAAAGCTCTAGGCAGCGGAAACATAGGCCAGCTTTGACGGCCCTATGGCGTTCGACTAGGTGATTTATAGGAGGGTCTTAATAGGCGTGGTGCACGCAACCTGACGTATGTATATAAGGCGACTTACAGAAGAGTCTTAATAGGTGTGGTGTACGTAACCTAGTATACATATGGGGGAGGTCTTGGAGGAAATATAGGCTAGTTAGACGAGGTCTTAATAGTTAGAGACACAGGCCAGTTTATAGGAAGGGGGGACATAAGCTTGGTTAGTAGGAGAGGGGGGAGTAGGTCGCCTAGCACGGGACCTAGTCTATAGCCTCCTCCTGTAAGACACGGTCGGCCTGTCATAAGGAAACTCTTACAGGCAACGCGAAACGGGAACTAGCAGTCTATAGGGTGTTGCGCCCCTATATTACTACTAGCCTCCCATAGGGCGTAGTACGTAGTAGCCACTGCTGGCTCTAGGGACCTTACCCCTTAACTGGGCCCTAACCCCTAGTGTACCTAGTAGGCAGGTAGGATTACGTCCTAGCTAAAGAGACTACTACGTAGCTCAAGAGAACGGATGCGCGTGTCGGTACATCAACAGACGGAACCGTTTCGCTTCGCTAGAACGGTACGCCAGTGAGATGTGCTTATAAAGCAAACAGGAGTTACTTAGGCGGAAGAGGCTTTGGCTGGACCTTGACCGTAAAAGGTGTACCTAATTATATTATAGGATGCAGCTACGACGCCCTCGTAGGACTACGTTAGTAGGCGTATAAGACAGGAGTTGCGACCCCTGCAAATGGCAGCTTATGCCCGCGCCGGCGGAAACAATAAAGAGAGGCGTAAAACTAGAGGCTATGGAAGGCTCCTAAGCCGTGCGAAAGCGTACTAACTCTAGGAGGAAACTCTTATATAGACTGCTGGGGGGCGGACTGGTACTTGGGCTAACCCTATTATAAGATATCCGTAAGAACTGGTAAGAATCCCCGTACAATTGGTGGTGGTAGCTAACTGCTTATAGTTAGGACAAAGCACTGGAAAACTGAGGTAGAGGCCTGGATAAGCAGGCATAGTAAACTCTACTGTATTATTAGTACTACTAGTATATATAACTACCTGCTTTATAGATAGCCAAGCGGCTATTAAGAGATTACAGCTTAATTCTCTTACAGGGGGGCAAGAACTAGTCTTTAAAATTACGCAAAGCTGTTCCTATTTAGCTAGTAAGGGGATCTCTATTAACTTCTACTAGGTTCCTAGCCATTTAGGAATCTATGGGAACGAAATAGCAGATAAGCTAGCAAAAAAGGGCCTTTCTAGAAGAAAACTACAATCTTCTTATACCTCCTTAGCCTATATAGGGAGAGCGGCAAGAGAAGAGATACTAGAACAGTGGAAAAATAACTAGCAGCAGAATAAGAATAAAGGAAAACACTATACTAGGATCTGTAAAGGAAGCCATTCCTTTTCTCTTAAAGCCCCTAAGGATAAATATCCTAAAAGGCTATAATCGGCTTTCTTCCAGCTAAAGCTAGGAAAAGGCTATTTTAAATCCTTTACTAAAGTAATAGGAGAGGATAAAGAAGGTAGA
>Ga0307515_10004900_pt1 | contig 27347 bp, 26 predicted proteins | sample 17_EM_MG_FD_194513 | JGI IMG/M metagenome (GOLD analysis project Ga0307515, IMG submission 194513) | Populus trichocarpa ectomycorrhiza microbial communities from riparian zone in the Pacific Northwest, United States - 17_EM | ecosystem: Host-associated > Plants > Roots > Unclassified | place... | reverse complement strand
TACAGCCATTGGCAAAAAAAATCGGGAAATGCACAAGATGACAAGGGGTTTGCATATCGCATATGCTTGTTCTATAATCTACACTACATGACCAAAAATACACACTTAGCATTGAAACCTTCTACCAGCCCAATAGAAAGCTAACCCACCATCATCTCACACATGCATATGCAGCACCTTCCCTCTTGTGGGCAACACTTTCCTTTGCACGGTAAAGTCGCACGAATTCCCGATTAAAGCTCCCGATGGCTGTAGTCACAAAGCGAGATGGAGGGATCTGATACATCATATCACTGTGAGTGGGTGTGCATATATCTGGCTGTGTCAGTAACTAGTTGAAACATTTTGTAACAGAAATGCAGCTATGCAGTTTGACCACTTGTCGGTCCTTGACCAATAATAACAGCCAGCGCAGGGAATAGCAATTACTTATGCTTTACTTGCATCATACTTGTTGTGTTTGTGGATCTGGGCTGAAATTTGGTAATACTATATACGCGGACAAAAGAAGGAAGAACACAAGAACATATGAACATTAATTCTGGTATTTATGTCTTTCTCGACCTTTACATTTGTTTGCCATCTGTATTCCTATAGATGTTCTTGTGGTATTGTCTCGTGTTCAGCGTCCAGTGGCTCGGTTATAAGTCCACGCGCGGAAAGACCACGTTGTACGAGCATAACAGACCGTCGCCGGGAACATGCCCACTATGTAAAGTAGCGCCGCAAATGTGAGAAAACGCATGATATCCGGCCACGAGAAATAGATCCCAACATAGCCTACAAAAACCTACACAACGGAAATTAAAGATAGAAAAACCCCTCACTAAGCTACCCTTCAATTTCGGTTACTATAGTTCTGCTTTGTGGGAAGTGTAGGTGAAATTCGGGCGTTCTCTCGCTTATACGACGCCACAGTACTTCTGAAAGCAGTCAATCAATTGAATAGATGTTCCGCTACGGAAGCTGCAACATATGGACACTGTGTGCATAGACTGTACACGTATCTCCGAAGCTTGGTATCACCAACCGTCCGTCTATTCATGGTAAATTCTAACGTGACCGAATCCGACTTCGAAGGTGAGAAGTACTCGTAATAGGGGAGCCTCATTTTTATGACCTCTCCTCGCTAAGCTGCAAAGCAACTAAACCGCAGGGATTGGAACGTCTACTCGCGGGATTCACAAACACTACGTTTCATACTATTTAGTCTTCCGGGCAAAACCTTAGGGCGCAGGTTTGTTAATGCTGCAATGCTCGAAGTCTCTGCACCTGGATGTTTTGCTATGCGATAGTGCCGTGAGGGAATAGCGAGACAACGGGCGACTTATTGCATTAACACTTCGCCTAAGGGGTAAGACAGGGGAGTGTACTCTACTCAATCACCGCGCGTAGCTGCGTCTCACCCCTGAGCATTGGTAACTATTAATAAATAGTAGCTGGCCACCTCTGTCGCCACATCAACACGTAGCGCCAATCGAAGCCTAGTGGAAGTCATAAGCATTGCTCGGCTGTGTATAACTGACACCAGCAGTTTCATCGGCACTGATATATTAAACCGTGCATCCCCAGCCAATTTTTCAAAGCAAACAAATCGCCAGCATTGCCAAATGGACAAATTCTTTGCCCAGTACAGCGAATTCGGTTACTGTCCCACCAACGCCCCCGAATACGAGTTCGAGCGCCTACGTGCTACCCGGGGGTGGAAGAAGGGCACAAAAACTTACAAACAGCATCGCCGCGCATTCTTCTCCGTCCTCCTCACCGTCACGAAGTCTCCCGTTCATCGCTTCTTCACCGAGACTTACTATTTCCCTGCCTATGATCCCACCGCGAACCCGAAGTGCGAATTCGATCGCCTCGCTGAAGCGCAGAAATGGAAGCCTACCAAACGGCCGTATAAAAACGCCGAGGAAGCCTTCTACAGGGCGTTTCGTTTAGAGTTCGGTTCAAGCGTGCTAGAGTTTTTTGAGGAGTATGAAGAAGAAGGCTTTGATTACAACCCGAGGAGCAATTCCGAGATCGAACTGGATCGGCTGGCTTGGTTTAAGAAGTGGATGTACGGTACTCCGGAATGGACGGTTGCGCTAGATACATTCCACCAGGCGATCAAGACAGATTTTAATACAACATTTGGTCGCAACGATGACGATATCGAGGGATGGCAGTATTTATGCATTGTTCTGGGAGTACGGGGCGTGGCACCAGCAACTGCAGCTGAATGCCGGGAGGTAAGATACACATCGTTTGACGGGTATTATCGATGATGTGGAGGTTAATCTCTTACAATAAAGGTTTTAAAGGATAAGCACTGTAACATCTACGACCTCTTAAAGTACGTTCGTGATGGCCGCCCCAAACATGAACCGCTACAGTTCTTTAAGTCCTCAAAGGAGCTCGGCATTTACTCCTACACAAGTGAGCCAAGGAAGGTGTACCCGGCGACCGAGGCGGATAGAGGTGCCATAAAGTTTGTACTGCGGAGAATTGTAGAATACAAGAAGCTGAAGAGACCAGATGACAAGGCCAGTCAGAACAATGGTGGAGAGGAAGTCGAAACCGAGGTTCAGGAAAAGAGACCAGATGGCGAGGCTAGCCAGAACAATGGTGGAGAGCAGGTCAAAACCGAAGAGAAGGAGAATAAGCAGGAGAAGAGAAGGAGAAAGAAGAGGGAGAGGAAACTCAGGCGCCAGATAGAACAGCCTGATCCGGCAAAGAAACCAGATGACGAAACCAGTAAAGACAATGATAGAGAGCAGGTCGAAACCGAAACCAATGAAAATAAGCAGAAGAAGAAAAGGGGGAGGTGGAGGAAGAGGAAGCCTAGGCACCAGGGAGAACAACCTGATCCTGCACCGGACGATACCGAACCGAGTGGATATTAAATATTAAGGCAGGGAATGGGTGAAGATGTTGGGAAGGGGGATGTGGATAGTAACCGTCGAGATGGTGGAGAGGGGGAGGATGGAGGCTTGTTTCTAGTTAAAGTTGTCTATCACATCTAGTGGTTTGTCTTTCATGATTTATATCTACCACCGCGATACCTATGGGTTGAAGTGGAATCAAAGAGTGGATGTGGCTATGTAGAGGTCGTTCGATATCAGTAGCGTTGGACCTATGGTCGCACTCAAGGAGAAGAAACCGGCATCGCGTAAGATCAATATTCGTTTTATACTCATATCGAAGTGGCGGGTCCGAGATTTGGTGGACTATTTGAGGGGACACGGAAAACGAGGGACGAGTTGATGGGCGCGAAGAGATCTGGAGTGAATTCAATAGCTGCGAATCTATTGTTTAGTCTATGTTTGTCCCCATTTCGCCCAGGGTGTTGAAATCACCCAAATCTAGCTGGCTGGGAATTCTAAGCATGGCGAAGGGTTCTCTGACAGTGTAAACAGCAGTGGGGTTTTGGATGATGCGACGGGAGGAGTGAGGATTGTGACGATTCGGTGACTGCTGGTGTACTAAAATATCTTGTGAGAGGCAAAAGAAATCAACTATGCTTGCAGCACCTGTGCAGGTCCCATACTTGAACTGTGAGTATGTTCACTAAGGTTTTTCCTATCTTACATCTCTAAATCAGACTTGTAGGGTTAGGGTTAGGGTTGATTGGATCCTGCTTTCCGATTGGCTGTAGACAAGGTCCTACTGAAGCCGTCACGATGCAGGCCCAGCGGAACAGAAATTATAAAACGGTTTCGACGCGTAAATTTATGAGAGTGTGATGCTCTCGATTGGCCAGGGTAGTAGAAATGCTTCTCCTGGCCAGTGTGGAGCTGCACGAACAACCAAGATGCCGTCATAATGGTTCGACTTTGGGTTACTGAGTACTTGATACCACACTACTAATCAGGACGTCGTTGGTTGCTCAGATCGGGGTACAGCTGCCTATGTAGGATTTGTTTCACTTGTGGTAGCTCCCCACGAAAATTCCGCAATCTTCTATGGTATAGGATATGAATTAAAGTAATAAGAGCGGTAAACAGATGCTTTAAACTGATAATCTTACATGTAAACACTACTTGTAATAATATCTAAGGACATAATGAATCGTTCCTTCGTGAAGAAAGGTGGGGATGACGCTGAAAGAGAGGCAAATTCAGTAGTAACTAGCGATTTTTACAAAAGTATTGGGTCGAAAGAGTACTTCGGGAAAGATACTTCTTATGGTACTATATTCTCTACTGGGTAGTGCTGGTATACATGTATGTATATAGATTACAGCTCCTGAAAGATAATGGAGAAACAGTTTGGTAGGACAGGGTTTCTAATGAGTTAAACCTTTCGGAAAAATCTGTAAAATTATTATTCGCTGGGTAGCCTTTGTAGCACGACTGAGATCTTCTATACGCAGGCCATTGAAGATCAATTCGACACCCCATTTCTGGATATCAGCTTTTGCTGTGCGACCAGGGTATTGACAAGGGGGGGGGGAAGGAGGCTGAGACAACATCTTTGCGGCAAATCTGCACTTTCTTCCCGCCACTTCAGATAATTTCTCGTTTTTCCAGAAACGAACTGATCTTCCATGGTCTGTGTGCCGCGGAAGGTAAGATTAGCGCAGTTTGCGATTCATCTGCACTAAAAAGCACATTCAACAACTGTCCGGTTTGGTTGCGCTCAGTAACTACACAGTACGGTTCCAAATTCAACCAATTAAACATTGGCACTGTTTCAACAATAGCACATCCGTTGTTCCCTTTTTTGCATACAGTAGCAGGCACTCGGCGGTTGAGCGCAACAACGCTCCACTGCATTTTTTCCTATTCTCACTAGGACTATCTGATTCCAGTATTAGGAGTATCTACATATTGCGATCCGGCTTAAGACCTCCAAATAAAACCCCAATATTAAGACTGACACGGTGAATAGCGCATACCACACACCAGCCACTTAAGTACTGTAAAGACCGCGAATAAACATTGGAATACCGGTGATGAATTTCAGCACCTTCGATAGTACATTCTCGTCCACGTCCGCAGCATCACTGTCATCGTCTATGCTGACGTCGTAGTCCGAGTCAAACATAGATTCATATGTCAAGCCTTGGTTTCTTGAGCTTTCGGAATACCGCATCTCGCCCGTAGCAGCGCCCTTCCAACGCTGGCCTTCTTGCCGCACAGAGGTATAGTCCGCCGCGAGCTCCCTCGAACTCCAGATTTTCCGCTTCACCGTTGCCAGAGCCTCCCTTGTCAATCTTGCCGTACCGCCATAAACTGGTTCTAGCACTCCCGCTGGCACAAAAAAAATATCGTTGAGCTTAACGTAGCTTTGTTTGCTGCTCGACGGTGCATATGGTGTCCCAGTCGTAACTGTATCTAATAACTCTCCAGTATCCGGGTGCGGATCAGCTGGGGCGAGCGGCAGCTGCAGTGACCGTAGGCGCTTTTGATTCGGGAATCTCTCGAGTAGGGAAGTGGACCTGAATGACGATATCTATGCCATGTCCAGTATTAGTTTCTGATGCAAAATTATCAGAGAGGTACAGACCCCGCACACTACGACGCCGGAGGGTAACAGTGAAAAGACCAGTACTGGATGGTTGAGGCGACCTTTTGGGGTGATGGTGTTTGTGGGGTCGATGCTAGGGAGCCATAGAATTGAGCCAGGATCGAGCTTGGGGTCTTCCATTATTTGTGGTTGCTCAGGTGGATAATACTCAGCGATGAGGCAGGAGTGCTGCAGGTCGTATTGCCTTGGTCTGATGGAGTTTTGAGGGCCATCCGTGAGGAGTGTGATGCTTATCTTTGCGGCAGCCCCTGACACAACACGGCAGAGAATTCCAGGGTTATGTGCATGAATACCGGCCGCCCACTCTTCTAGGTCTGTATGCCGGGGTATGTATGCAGGGTATGCATAACCACGTGGCAGACACTGGATTTTGAAACCCAAAAACAGAAAATATGACCGCAACTCTATCCTGAGACCGCCAAAATATTCTCGTAACCGATGGTAATGCAAGTGAGTGGGCTGTATTCTAGGATGCGCGAGCAGATACTTGGTCACTGGAAAACTACATTTCAATTGAGGCGGATTCACAGATGGGATCGTAGCTTCGGTCATATTGTAGTCACAAATGTGTCATGTCATTTGAAAATGTTTAAATCACGTGTCTTAGCTTTCAAATGAAACAACCATCCTGTAGCACCCGAACCTCGCCCGCTCCTGGGCGGAGGGGTAAGAGATGTTGTATTAAACTATATTAAGAAGTACTTGTTGTGATTCAATTAACGAGGGGGAGCCACAGAATCGTGGCGGGTCGTAGTTTGCGCTCGCTTAAATGGAAGTGCTGGGCGATAGTGCGGAGTGTTGTAGGTCATGACAGACGTGGGATCCGTGAGGCTTGTATGCTTTGCCGGAACGCTGTAGCCCCCTGAAACGGACACGGTAGAGAATTCCAGGGAAGAAAGAGCCCGTGGTTCCAAAGATTACCTCTACAATATAGTTTACTACTAGCGCAGAATTCTCATCGACTCTGCCCTTTCGATGCTGTGTAGGAACATGGCCTCGTCGGGCATTGGTTGCTTTGGCGGTGTGTTTCCTTCAAATATTCGGTTGTTTCTATTGTATTCAGCTCGTTCCAATTCATAGCTAGCAAGGGTAGCGTTTCAATGATCTTTCGTCTCAAAGTACTGTAGCACAAGTCCTGTAGTGGTGCTTAACGAATAATAAGCGGAATTCGATTGGTTGAAACTATTTGCCATACTTCGTGATTAGCATATTGCGCCAGTACCGCGACCCTTAAAGTGATGGTCGGAGAATACTAAGTAATGGACATATCTAGCATTTCCTCGGCGCTCACTTGAGCGTTATTGCCCATGATGGATGTACCTCTTTTAGTGTTCGTAGTGGAATTCCGCCACATCGTTGCAGGAAGTTAGAATTGACCTTGGCTTTTGTGATTCTACGCAATTAGCAGTTAATATAATATAGGCTGTGTATCTAATCACGTCGGGAAATACTTAAATTTGAAGGGTTTGAAACTAACAAGAGAGGCATCTATATAAAACTTGTTGTGCCTTCGTAATCGAGCGACTTCAGGCACCGTTAATGCATCTATGTGCATTGTTTCTTCCTCACGATAGGATTTTAGGTAGTCATTATAATCAGCGAGCTTCTGCTTGTATCTCTTCTTCTCCAACCTTCTCTGTGGCATGGAATTACGGGCGAGATTCGCGTCCTGTGCGTTCAACACTCCAAGTGTTATGCTGAGCATCGCCCTCCACGCAGCGTGCATGACAACTACCATCGTCTCCAATAACTCACGACAATGACAATGGTAACCAATGTTCCCAAAATGAGTCCTGAAATGGAAATAAACAGGTCGATCCTCGGAGAACCTAGTCTTCTCTATGGCTGCAATGTTGAGTGGCCAAATGACAGTACACAGATGATGTAATTGGTCAAAAGATCTACCATAATAATTTCAATGATGCCGATTGGAATAGCTTGAGAGTTTCAGCACGATGCCCAAATTACTTCTAGTCATGATTCGCTTGCGAAGCATTAGATCTCAGATTTCACACCAGTCCCTTTGTTCGGCATGAATTGATCTAGAAGCTTTTCAGTATCGATAGATGTAACTAGTGATAGGCAAGTGAATACGACGATCACGATACCGGCGATGTGCGGCAAGGTCGGGATACAGGCCATTCTGTAGAGAGTTTGCAATAAGATTCCCGTAGGGAACCCCATACCCCACACCAAAATGCGCTAGACGGCCATTGGTGGTTAAAACAACCAACATTACAATTGTGCGCATCAATGGTGCAAAATGTTCTCCTGTAGACACTATAGTCACCTCTTGTGCTTCCTACCTAAAATGTTGGGTCGAAAAGAGTACAATCAGCAGGACAGGAGGTACCTATCTAGAACGATATGTCGTATCTGTCTAACTCGCTGAAGTACCATTTATACAACGTCTATAAAAAAATTGTTGCACCTGTACCTTCGCCCAACTGCTACAATATGCGTGGATGATGGTGGGACATCTCCTGTGTCATAAATCGAGCAACTCATCAACTTGTAGAGAGATGGCTTGGTGAGGAGCAGCGTTTTTTGGCGGAGTGAACATGCTCTGGGATCTGACCATTGGCCATCGTCCCGGTTCTCTTAGATTCGGCGATAACTGAGTTTCAAGAGTGGGAGAGCGGGCGTGTCTTAGCTGTCTGGTTCCAAGCTCTTCCATATCATTATCCGGCAACTTGGAGAAAGAGAAATAAAAGTTGTGCGATATAGTTACAGCCTAGACGATTTTACGATACTAACGAGTCCGACAAAATCAAACTGAGCTTCAGCGGTTCGGTGCTATATCAACTTTTCAGGGTGGGGGAGTTATTGTGTATATCATCCATGTTGCTTAAGTCAGCGCCAGATGTGAAATGAGACTGTTCTCCGCCGTAACAATTGATTGCTGTAAATGGAAGAGTGATTTATAGTGATTGCGGCTCCGCTGAAACGGGTTGGTGGATCGAGAGTCGTTGACGAATGGCGAAGTGTAGCCTAGCATAGGGGCGCAACCTGGCACTATCTGAAGCCGAAGGAGGAAAAGTAGAGAGAAAGAATGGAGAGGAACTGAGAATGGAGGATGATATACTTTGTCGGTAGTAAGGATAAGCCACCACTAATAAACAAGATGCGGCTCTGTGAGAACTAAATACAATCGCTAGTTCTAGCCGTATGTTCGATTAGTCTCGGAACACCATGCTACAAAGATGGTGGGGTAATGGTGGGGTAATTGACGCTAAGAGATTTCAAAAAGACACTCCGCATACCCCGTTGTCATCGCTGGCCCATGATCCGTACTTAGCTGTCGTCGCTTACAACTCAGCAACAACAAACAGAACTAACACTCTGCTCCGGCGGAACTTCATCTTTTCGACATTGTTAAGATACTGCTCGATGCAGGCGCTAGTCTTACCGTTAATTCTAAGCTCGGTCAATTCTAAGCTCGGTCAATCGGCAATGCACTACATTGCCGGCCAAGAACCGATCTTGCGAAGGCGACTTATCCATGGACGCGCTTACAAGCCAGCCGCGATCAACAGCATTCGCGGACTAGAAGCCTTCGGCTGCGATGTCAATGCTCGCGACAAGTTCAATAACACTCTGCTGCATAAATGTGTTGCTTCGCCGCTGGAGCGCGGTGATCTTATCTATTGAAGTATTGCTCGCCAGCGGAGCCGGTCGGAATGCACAAACCCAGGATGGCGACACAGTCTTACACCTCACTATCAAATTGTACTTTGTCGACAGGCCTAACCATATGCCACTTTTTAAAACGCTTCTCGACGTTGACCTTGCTTTTGATGTGGGAACAGTTAACCTCAGCTTGCGTAATAAGATGGGGAGAACACCGCTGCGTCTGTGTTGCCCTTACGCAGGAAGGAACGGAATACGTCAAAATTCTTACTAAATTAAGGTTCGAAAAGGAAACCTTTGCACAAGATAATGATGGAAAGGGGTTTTGGGATCTGGCCTAGGGGTCGGTTGAGGAAATGTTGACGGTGATACATAAGCAAGTGCGTGAGATTCTAGAATGCGGGCTAAGCATCTTGATGACTCCCGACTGTAGCTAAAGATGATAAATAAGTAAACATTGCACCGAGTTTTCGAAGCAAAAACTTTACTGGGTTAATAATTGAATGTGTATGTACCTGAGTTTTAGCGGTATGGGAGAGTTATTATGTATATTCTCTATCTCACTCGTTTAATATTAGATGTAAGGTGAAACTATAGTTTGTTAGATCTAGGATGGGCAGCTGTGTACCTGCTTGTGTGGTATTTAGTGATTGGCAATACTGAATGTGGTTGGGTTGGGCCGGGTTGGCAAAAAACAGCCTACGACGGGGGTGCGATCCAGCGCTATCTGGGGGTTGGGACGAAAGTTTTAGAGGAATTGAAGAAAGTTTGAGAATGACGGAGGTTGATGATGCACATTGTCGACGGTCACGCAAGCCACGCAACAGTATAAACTGGTACAAAGTCGAGTGTAGAACTGTATCGAACTGTGTCATTCCAGCTGCTTAAATCTTTAAACTGTACTAGATCTATATCCTAGTATACCGAACTAGTTTGTACTAGTAAACTGCCAGTACAAAAACTACTAGTATAAACTGGTATAACTGAAAAGCTGTCGGTACAAACGAGCACTAATCAGAACACAGTCATCCATATACATGATTTACAACGCACTTAGAAGTATCATTGAGTAATTATACCATTCTCACATGCAATGCCACTGTTTTTCTAGGCTAGCATACTGAGGTTAGTATGTAAAAGTGCAGCTGGACCCATGCCAACAGTATTATCTAGTATACCAGTACAATTCTCTATCTATTCAGCAGTTTATAACGCTCCAACTGTACCTGAATTTCTTAAACTGTACTAACTAACTGTTTGCTAGTACTGGTATATGCTGGTATCCTAGTTTATCCTGGTATACCAGGGCTAGTGTTCCTAAGCGTCCAGGCTCGGCCGGCCTGATTTGTAGGCCGCTTAAGAATATTGACTAGGAGTTTTAACGGTCTTGGGGACTACAGTGTTTTTGGGCCCCATATCGTCGTCCCGTCTGGGGTATAAAATAAGGAGCCTCTCCGCACTGTGCGTACGCGCTGCAGTGAGTGATGTCAACTGTCCCGTCCGTCCAGGATCACTGAGGACGGGGACGGACGGGAAGAACGGCCGGGGACGCCAACCCGGCTGTCCCAGCAGATATCCATGAATACTGAAATTTGTAAGTAGCAAAATGGGTTGAATTATACAAAACCTCAAATTTACCCACACTATATACAGTAAATTCTATTCATTACTGTTGGTTCACTCATATCAAGCCGTATAGAGCACCTAAATACTTGATGGCGGCCCGGGACGGTTGACATCACTTGCCCAGATAATAGAAACCGTAGACTTTTAATTCAACAGATCAGATTCGCAAATACGAAAAACTACCTTGACATCTATTACCAACGTCATTATCATATTACATACCGAACTTGCGTATATTTCGGATAATGACCGTAGTGTTGCATAACCACGAGTATTCAATTTTTTAAGCAACTACCAAAACATACGCTTTAAGAGCACCGTCCAAAACCCCACCTTCTTCTCCAGCAATGACCTTTTAGTGATTTAAGGATGAAAATGCTACTTAGTATATCCGGATGCTCCTCGCCAAGTACCTTCTTTCTCTTCTCAAAGACCTGCATCCCTAGATTCTCAGCCTCCTTCCATCGCCCCTGCCTGTAATATGTCCATGCGAGATTCGACATGCTCGTCAAGGTATCCGGATGCTCCTCGCCTAGTACCTTCTTTCTCTTCTCAATGACCTGCATCCCTAGGTCCTCAGCCTCCTTCCATCGTCCCTGATTTCCAAATGTCGCTGCGAGATTAGACATGCTCATCAAGGTATCCGGATGCTCCTCGCCGAGTACCTTCTTTCTCTTCTCAATGGTCTGCATCCCCAATTCCTCAGCTTCCTTCCACCGCCCCTGCCTGTGATATGTCCCTGCGAGATTCGACATGCTCATCAAGGTATCCGGATGCTCTTCGCCGAGTACCTTCTTTCTCTTCTCAATGACCTGTATCCCTAGATCCTCAGCCTTCTTCCACCGCCCCTGTTCATCATATGTCAATGCGAGGTTCGACATGCTCATCAAGGTATCCGGATGCTCTTCGCCGAGCACCTTCTTTCTCTTCTCAAAGACCTGCATCCCTAGGTCCTCAGCCTCCTTCCACCGCCCCTGTTCATCATATGTCCCTGCAAGATTCGACATGCTCACCAAGGTATCCGGATGCTCCTCGCCGAGTACCTTCTTTCTCTTCTCAATGACCTGCATCCCTAGGTCCTCGGCCTCCTTCCACCGCCCCTGTTCATCATATGTCCCTGCGAGATTTGACATGCTCATCAAGGTATCCGGATGCTCTTCGCCGAGTACCTTCTTTCTCTTCTCAAAGACCTGCATCCCTAGATTCTCAGCCTCCTTCCATCGCCCCTGCTTGTAATATGTCCATGCGAGATTCGACATGCTCGTCAAGGTATCCAGATGCTCCTCGCCTAGTACCTTCTTTTTCTTCTCAATGACCTGCCTCCCTAGGTCCTCAGCCTCCTTCCACCGCCCCTGTTCATCATATGTCAATGCGAGATTCGACATGCTCATCAAGGTATCCGGATGCTCTTCGCCGAGTAACTTCTTTCTATTCTCAATGGTCTGCATCCCCAATTCCTCAGCTTCCTTCCACCGCCCCTGCCTGGTATATGTCAATGCGAGCTCATGATTGCTCAGTAAGGTTTCTAGGTCATCGTCACCGCGTAATGAAGCGAACAGCTCCACGGACCTTTGAGCTGAGTGTTCTGCTTCATTGAAGCGGCCAACTGCTAACAAAAACCGAGTCATGTACAGACTTATTCGAGCAAGATACAAAGACTTAGTCTTTGCATTTCTTAATAAAGCTGAAGCATGGGGAAAATAAGCCCTCCACATAGACCAATCCTCAGACTTCAGTCCGTTGGGGAGAACCCGAACTAGTGCGTTCGCCGCCGACTGCACAGCAGCATCCTTCTCAGAAACAGATTGCGATAGGGATACCTCGATAGACAGGTGGATAAGCGAATGAATCTCGTATACTCTGCCATCCACAGCATCAATAAGAAGCGAGAAGTTAATGAGTTTGCTGAGAGCTAGGCTAAGGGCGATTTCGTTGTCGCTGTTATTCAATCCGCTGCGAGCTAGGAGTTCACGTGGAATATCGTGTCGGTCGATACAGCCTATTAGTTTGAGGAGGGAGCTTGCGAGTGGTACTTGCTCCTCGACCTGTCGAAAGGTAATTAAGAACGCTGCCAGGACAGTTTCGGCGTTGGAATCCCTTCGGAGATTATACGGTTTGGAGAGTAGGCGCTTTTGTTCATCTCTTGCGCTTGTAAATTGTTTGAGGTAAATAGAAGGTGAGGACAATGGGTTTAAGCGTAAGTATGAGGCGGCATGTACGATTGCAAGCGGCAGGTACTGTAGCTCCTTGAGCAATAGCAAAATCGATTCGTCGTGATTCCATACGGCGGCATTAGGGTACTGCATCTGGAACAGCCGCTTTGCTTCCTCCGGCTTCATTAGCTCCTTAGACAGTACGTTCATATCAGCTAGCTGATCTGCTACTTCACGATCTCTTGTCGTTATAATAACCATTCCTTTGGAGCCTTGCGGTATGAACGCTGCCAACCCGTCACTGTCCGTGTTTTCGTCAGCACTTGGCAGCTCAGGGAAGAAATCGAGTTTATTGTCTGCATTGTCCAGAACAATTATCCAGTCGCCACTTTCCGGACTCTCGAACCAATTTTTGACGATCAGTCGGATATCTTGTTTCGGGTCATCGTATCCTTGAAGTCCAACCAGTCCAGCTAGCTTGCGGTAGTCCTGTTCAAACTGCATTTTGCTTCCTGCATGAATCCAAAAGACAGAAACGCTAGTTTGCATGTAAACAAAATTAAGGACATCCTCCGTCTTGCTATTAAGTTTCAGCACATACACATCATGCAACGTTACAGGATGGTATTAGCATACCCGACTCCACCCATGCCCCATATGGCTAGGCGTCGGTGTCCAACCTTACCTTGCTTGAATTTATACATCAGACGTGTAAAATTTTGAGACGACGCGATGTATCTTTCATTTCTAGAGCGAGAAACCATAAAATGAACAGGGTACTGTATCTCTAAGGATGTTTAACTTCTTAGTGTTGACTTTTAAAGTATTTGATAGCTACTAAGTTACGTACGTTTATTTCGACGGCCCGGTATTACATTGTCGATAGCTCTCCACACAGTATCAAAACGATAGTCTTCCAAACCGCTAAATCGGCACATTGTCATATGATTTCCTCCGAGTGAGCTTTTTTCTTCCCATGGAAGGTTTAGCACTGCTGAATGCTTTGGAACAATCTAGGCAATCAGTTCTATCGCTCGGTGAATTGGGAAGGTTAAAGAATCATACCACATCCCCCAATCCTGGAACAATATCTTCTTCCCAAAAACTAACGATGGAATACTCTTCGGACAGGGGTACAAAGTCCTCTGTGATGGCCATGAGGTCCTTTGAGTTGCGCCTCAGAGATTCCAGAAGCTCGCCCTTTTTTTGGTATGGGAAAGCAGCCAGAGCTATCCCGGTAACCATTTGTGTCCACTCTGCATGCTTTGCACCCTGGTGGGGTGTGCCGAAAAAAGCCTGATCCTAAATTAGTAAAATTCAGCAATATCGATAGAACAACTTACGATGCCATTGACGTTTTCAGCAATTGATCGATATAGGCCCTCATTGTTTGCAATCCGTAATGCCTAGACCACTGAATCAGTATATATATGAGGATTATATTTCAGTCGTAAAAAACGTACTTTCTTTATGACTATGCCTCCCATACTAATTTGCAAAACAGGATCAGATAATCATCGACAACAGACCATGAGTTGGATAGTAAAGATACCTGTGGCCGATAAAAACAATGGGTCTTTGACGCATCTAGAATATCCCGCTTTGTTAGTAGTAGCGCTTCGAAAAGGATATTTTACATGTGGGAATACTTCTTCTGACACGCGCGTGTTTTTTAGTTCCCGGAGTAGAACCCGTGCATGATCGGTTATATCATTCGTAGAAGTGCTTCCAATAGATCTGGCATTGTACCCAAATGTCATGATGCGGGCAGCGGGTATATGTTGCCGAAGTAGGTCCTTCAACCATAACACTTCCTTTTCGTTATCCTTGTACACCCAGGTGTCACGGCGGTGGCCATTAAGTCCATGGACGGCAATGATGCTGCTTCTTAGTATCTACTAATCATAATCAATGACCCCATATGACTGAGAACTCACTCAACAATTGATTTTCCTTGCTCCATCTGCTCTGCGCTAGTAGGAGAATAAAGAATTTCTATGCCAAACTGGCTGTTTGTTGGAATTTTTTGGACGAATCTGAGTTCTGAATAACACTTGATGAGCCAGTGTATAGCCCATGCAATGAGAATCCAGCACAAGATTTTCGATAGTTGGCGCCTAGTGAACATGCTGAGATTAGGTGAGATAAACCAAAAAGTAGAGAGAGGGCTATAAAATTGAGTGTAAATTGAGATGAGAGATGGCGACCGCATTGTATTATAAAACAACGTGGAAGTCCTTTGATTGGCACTCGGCAGTTTTGCATTCTTGAGAAGTGTCGTATCAGCGACTTCTGACGTGGCATCAGTGTGGGGGGGTCAGTGCTGACGGTATAGTTCTACTTTGGTATGGATACCTATCAAATGAAGATAGCACTGAAAGCAACTACCTACTAACAGCTAGAGTACATGCAACATAGTCGTGACTCAGTTAGAGTATTACAAAAAATACAGTTCATCTCGAGAGCGACAGAAAGGGTACGTTTTAGAAGATAATTATGCCATGAGGCCCGGAGTTTGGGAGGACGGTGGTGGTAGCCTCTAACTTCCTAACTGCCAAAAGTCCCACTCCGAATCTCAAATGAAAAAAGTCCAAGTCCCAGAATAATAATAAAATTCGATATATAGATAGATAGGATAGTTATATGTAAGAATAATGTGTTGTGGGGTTTCTCTAAAGGTGGTTGTGGTGGTGGAAGCGGGCAGTTGACAAACACAGTGAAGTCCATCTTCCGATATCATTGACGTGGCAGCCCCAAAGAACCCAACACATCAAACTTTGCTGTACATCGCGATGATGGGATGCGGTTAGAAATGCAAGCGTTATTTGGAAATGAAGCTGAAGTTAATTGTACCGGGAGAAATGACCTTGCACAACACGCAGTTGATAGAAAAGCTGTTTTTCAGACGGTATTCCATAGGATATTTGACGCGTGGTACTCTCAAGCACTATGGACCTGCGCGTGGACATGGACAGTACAATGTCATTTGCACGAGATTTCTATAATGTGCGGGTACGCAGGGGGAGGCTAAATCATGACGTTTTGGCCTGTGGAACTAAACTAGATGCTATGACACTGGATACTATACTTTGACTTTTTATTTTTCATTTGACGTTTGGCGCAGGACTTTTGGCAATTAAGAAGCTACATGCTGCCGCCACGGTTGTGGTGGAAGTGGTAGTGACTGTCAAAGGAGAAACGATTTTGTACTAACGACACCAAAATAAAACCCACCTCATTTGGAAAAGAATCGAGAAAAGATAATGATGGTGTGGTGGTGACAATCGTATTGCGTTGACCTCGAACAAGGGTCTACATGCAAGATGGTGTGATGGCTGGAAATTTGGAGTGGTCCGGTGTTCAGCCTGGTCTGTTCCTTGCCCCCAAAAACAAAATGTTCGGGGAATGGCTGGCCTCGTATCCCGACCCTTGATCTCACATGATTTTACACTAACCGAAATGGTGAGTCTGATCCAAATTGAGACCGTGAAAAAAAGTGAGGTGAAAGGGCCTGGAGACATCACTCCACAAATTACCTCCAGAGAGCTGAGCTTTTGGGGGGTATTAGTTTACACCTACCTGAGTCAATGCCGAGCATTTTTTAAAGAATTCCACCACATGGGCACTCACTGCAGCCTTAACCCGAAGCTGATCCGGATTGTTGCTAGCTTGACCCAGTCACTTTACACCACAAATTTTGCCTGACTCACTTAGTGCCCCATATAAACTGTATTTCCTTCACCCTAAACTCTTCTTTCCGTGCAAACCCAGCTCAAACCGGTGGTGTTGAAATTTTCACCGGGTTGACCTATGAACTTTGTGTGGAGCGATGTTTCCAGGCTCTCTCACAACTTCATTCCCTTGTAACACTATTCCCTTTTTGTCACTTCCATATTCATCTCAGTGCAATTGAGAGCCTGGTTCGAGGCCAGGGAATGGCGGTGTGCTGTACATGGACAGGTTATAGGGTACAGACGTGATACAAGCTGGCCTTAGCCGGGGCTGACGATGAGACATTCGGTGAGATACAAGGCAAACATATCTCTATGGTCAAGTCTTTCTCCTTTTCTTCTCTTTTTACCGTCTTCTGATGAATTTGATGATCAATGACGAGAGCCAAGCCAAGTGTCTTGGCGACATTATCCTTATGAAATAATTAGGATTGTCATGTGGGATTGAACAAACAAACACTCTACATACCTAGTATTGCAATAGTGATGAAGACAAGCAAAGATGGGTGAGGAGAAGTAGTGTCATGGGTGGGTTAGTTTGCTGGAGGATCGCTTACGATATCGAGAGCGAGAAATGTGTAGCAGGAACATGCATCCGGTGGAGCATATGGCAAAGGCCGCGCAACGACTTGATAGTTCTCCAGTATTTTCTCCCCCGTTTTCCATTAGGGAGATATACGCACAAGATTTTCGCAACAAATCGATCGAAAAAGCGGACGTTATTAGTACCACACTCTAAGGCTAGGGAGCTACCAGCTGGTACTCTTTAGCTCGAAATAATTCAGCCACCTCAGACAGAGAAGTCAGTCATCTGGAACAGCTAAAAGTACTTTGACACTTCTTTAGACAGCGTTTGATCGACAGCAACTGTCCCAAGTAACACTCGTGGGTTCTTGCCTACGTGTGATGAACCTGCCAAGCCAATCAAGTTATATAGTGCGAATATTTAGGGCCTTCGTTTCAGGCCTGTATTTATTCCGTCCGTCAGGACCTTTATTAGCTACTGCTTATTTGAGGTGGAAATGAATGAATATTGACACAAAGAGTATGTTGATTTGTTGGGGCAACCTGAAGTATGGGAATGTTTGGTACAAATTGATTCAATATGAACTCCGAAGCGAAGCGGAAACAGATTTCTTATTCGGACCGTGAAACACTTAGGCATTATTATACGATAGTGGTTACGGTTATATAAGCAAGCACTGGTGGAGACTTCCCCACCCTTAGGGGAGTATGAATGTGCTGGGCCGTTCTTAGGCAGCGAATTTTATTTTCGGGTGGGCTGGATCCGGTACTATGTAGTCGAGCATAGCTAGCATCAACCGTAGCTAGGAGCATGGATTCGAGTACGTTTGGGAGTTTGGAGTGGAGTGCCCTTCAGGGTATGGAGTCAAGTGCACAGTAAGCATTAAGTTGAGTGCAGCACTCAAGTGCTGGTGTATATCCAGTGCGCATGTGAGAATACAGTCGAGTGTACCAAGGAGGGTTTATTTAAGTGTAGCTGAGAATCGAGTACAACTGCGAATCGAGTGCACCCAATAGTCGACTACGGCTAGAAGTATAACGTACCAAAATTCTAGATCTGTCGTGTACTAATTGTCAGTATGCAATGTGTATTTGGGACTCACCACCGTGCAATGTTGCAAAGTGGCACCTTCACTCAGCCAAGTGACTTGACAGTATTGTACTAATCGCAGTCATCTGGGCATTGGGCATTAGCAGTTATATGGGAGTATCAGATATGCGTCCGTCCTGGGGAAATTTCGAACGGCATCGCCGTCCCCGGCCGCCCGACGGGATGGTTATCAACGCTGGCAGGCCGGTATCCGGTGGGTTCAAGTCTGCTAGTATTGTAGAGTACTATCTAAAAAAGCCAGGCATTTTGCAAAGCTATGTAAGCTCGAGTTCAGGTCTGCTGTTGTTTAAATTTGAGTGCTTATGAGAGGAATCGGAATTGCAAGACCGCGAAAACGGGTCGTATAAACGGAGGAATAGCGCTCGAGTACGTGGTCCCAGAAAACCGCTAGTACTAACCAACACTAATAAGGCACCTGCCCCACAAACAACCTCAACGCGCCTTCTGCGCTTTCGATCTAACATGCTGGTCAGTCAGCCAAGACCTAGTACGAAGGGTGGGACGGAATGGACGGGGATTGGCCGGTTGGGGTATTCCACTGCGATGTAATCAATGAGACCCTGCATGGGAGAGGGAGAGTAGGAGGGGCGGTGGGGTGGCGGATAAATGGGGGGAAGGAGAAAGGGATGGTACATCTGACCGAGAGGAGGGCTTGGCGGACACGTCAGGGTCACACCGCGGGGTATCGGGGAAAACACGGATTAAAATCTGTCATATTCTAAATAGAATGAATACAGTATGATAAACACACACACACACCAACACTAATAAGGGCACAGTGATCCATGCACTGGCTCGCTAATAATTAAGTTGCGGCTCTGTGCGAACTGAACACAAACGCTATTCCTAGGGTTAGTTTCGGAACACAATCAACCCATGGCGGGGTAATGGCGGGGTAATGGCGCTAGGAGAAAAGAAGATGCTCCACACAACGGCAAATAGCACCCCCACAGTAGCACCTCGCATCATGGTCAGTCTTCGTCGTCCGCCAAGATGAGATCGCCCCGAAAGTTGGCAGGTAATTAAGCTGCGTTTCCCCGTCGCCATCGCAGGCCCACAATCCGTCGTCGCTTACGACTCAGCAACAACAAACAGAACTAACACTCTGCTCGTACCTCCCTTCTCATCGTCGCATACCCGATCGTGACAAACGCCAACACCAAACACGATTGCGACGACTTTGCGAACGCTGCAGAATGGGCTAGTCGTCCAAATATTGCGCAGACAGAACCACCACATCCCTATCCTCTCTACACCCGGCTTTCGCGCGTTGTCTCTCGCCTACCTGCGCGGCCGTGACAACCCTTCGCAAACCGTAATCGCGCTCACACCCTTCGTTACTTCGCTACCGGGAGGCGAACAAGGCTGATACTGTGGTCCTGAGCACCGCCACCACGCTACAGCAGTATGAAGCAAAGTTTCCTCCCATTCCGCCGACTCCCGCCACTGTCACTACAGTCAACTGCTACTACGAACCGGATCTGTCGCTGTAGGCGCTTGGGCAGGATTACTACAGGGAGGAAATCATTGAGTGCGGTGGGTCGACGATGATGAGGAGGAGGAGGAGGAGGGATACATGCTGCTGCAGAATAGCAGGATCTTCGCCCTCTGGGTTCTGTGGATGATGATGGCAGCCACAGAGCATGAGAGAGGGAAGCGGAAGAGATGGCAAAGCGTTCCTTCTGGGTCGAGCGCCTCGTGCGTGGGTGGGTAGAACGGCGGGTGTAGTGTGGTTCTGGAGGCGGTGTTTGCTGTGGAGTCTGCATTTCTTTGTTCCTAGTGTTGACATGTATGCGTAGCGGTGGAAGCTCGTTGATTGTCTCGTATATTCGTACTTACTAAAGATCAAGCGAGAGAGAAAAGGAGAGAGTAGCAGATATAGTAACCAATCACGTTATCTTTGGCAAATGTCCACCTCTACGTTTACACCTAGGTGGAGCGCAGTTGTCATTGGCTGTCATTCGGGTGTTAATTTAGGGGAGAATAAAGTATAGGTGCCGGAGTCAACTGTCAGCGTTTGATGTTGCTGTTGTCTGGTTAGGATTGGCCAATTTTCAATTGGTTTTCATGCAGTTACAATATCTTGTAGGATAACCTGACTGCCAAAAGTTTTATTTATCACGGCGCTCAGAGGGCCGGTTGTTCTAAATGTAAATATCACGGCTTTAATTGGCTTCAAAAGCTTCAACGGCGTCACGATCTTGCCATAGTGTGTTTCTAGATCACTGCAATGGTGAGTGGTACCTTACCTACCCCTCATGGCTCCCCTAACTCTACATTCCAACGCACCATCATGGCTAACAGCAGGGATCTCAACGGTCCGGGGGCCCTGGGTTCATTCGAGGACTGGCATCGCTGTCCAGGGCGGGACACCTCTGATGCTCCCTAGGGTGTCTCGGGATGATTTTGATATCCTTAGGGCTTGGGCAGATGTTACCGGCACTGGAGTACTCTATCGGCAGGGCGAATCCCTTGATTTAGCTCGGTTTCTACTGCTACACACGGAAATACGGAGATTGTAGAGGCGGTTACTACACCTAACCAAAGAGCTGGTACATTTTTCGTATTCTTATATATGTATCCTTACTAAAGTCAGGATACTAGAGTATCGCAACTGCTGATCTGCTCTGCGTTGTCTTTGTACTTCTGATTTGGTTTGCCCACACGTTTAATCTGTTTTGTGCTGTTCATTGGGTATAAGTTGCTTCATTTTCGTACTACTTAATTACAACATAACTCTCAAATAGAACTTAGAAGAAAATTTGCAAAAGCCGTTTGCAGAAAAATTGAAAGTCGCCAGAAATGATGTATTTTTGGATGAATGCAATATAACCTACATAATATAAAACCCCCCCTAAAAAAGTAGATAAGAGAGCGAAACAAACAGCATCACCACACCACGCAACGGATGAAGACAGAGAACATAGGAGAAGGAAACCGAACGGGTCGATAAATATATGATATAGTGATTGGTCGGAAGCTACTGATTTGTTGAATATAAAGAGTACAGGACTTGAGATGCAGGTTGGGGTTTCAAACACATCTCGAGAGCAGCCTGGCTACCGCCTTGTGCACTTTCATGGAAGCACGTTATCGCGGGTCATCCTGAAGCTTTTTTGGCGGAGATATAGGCGCCCTTCTCGATGAGTAGGCGGGCTACCACTTCGTGCCCGTTATTGTAGGCTCGGTGCATCGGCGTCCACCCGTATTTATCAACAACCGAGATGGATGCGCCTTTCTCGATGAGCAGTCGGGCCACCGCTTCGTGCCCGTTATCGGAGGCTCGGTGCAGCGGTGTCCACCCGTACATATCAGCAGCGGAAATTGAGGCGCCCTTGTCGATGAGCAGCCGGGCCACCACTTCGTGCCCGTTATCGGAGGCTCGGTGCAGTGGCGTCTGCCGGTACATATCAACAGCGGAGATGGAGGCGCCCTTGTCAATGAGCAACTGGGCCACCACCTTGCACCCATTATTGGAGGCTTGGTGTAGCGGTGTCCACCCGTACTTATTAGCAACGAAGTTGGAGGCGCCCTTCTCGATGAGCAGCAGGATCAGATCCTCGTTTCCGTTCTTGAAGGCGAGGTGTAGCGGCGTCTTCCCGTCGTGATCGGCACCGGAGACGGAGGCACCCTTGTCGATGAGTAGCCGGATCAGATCCTCGTTCCCATTCTTGAAGGCGAGGTGCAGTGGCGTTTGCCCGTCCTTATCGGCAGCGGAGTTGGAGGCGCCCTTCTCGATGAGCAGCCGGATCAGCTCCTCGTTCCCGTTCTTGAAGGCGAGGTGGAGTGGCGTTTGCCTGTACTTATCGGCAGCGGAGTTGGAGGCGTCCTTCTCGATGAGTAGCCGGATAATCTTATCATTCCCGTTCTTGATGGCGAGGTGTAGCATTGTCTGCCCTTCCCTATCGGTAGCAGAGTTGGAGGCGCCCTTCTCGATGAGCAGCCTGGTGAGCTCCTCGTCCCTGTTCCTGAAGGCGAGGTCCAGCGCCATCAGCCCGTAATTGTCAGTAGTGCAAGCGGAGGCACCATTTTCGAGGAGTAGCCGTATAATCGTCATGTTCCTATTCTCCATTGCAATGTGCAACGGCCTCTTGCCACGCCAGGCAGTGGAGACGTCGGCACCCTTCTCGAGGAGCATCCTTACCACCTTGTCACAGCCATTTTCTACCGCAATGTGCAACGGCATCTTCCCGGACCATAAAGTGGAGACATCAGCGCCATTGATAATGAGTAGTCGAGCCACCTCCTCGTGCTTGCCTGCTAAAGCAAGGTGTAGTGGTGTCCGCTTATCTCTGGCTGCCACGGGCATGGCGCCTTTGTCTAGCAAATATTGTACAAGTTGCAAATATCCAAAGCAGGATGCATGTAGAAGGAGGGAATTTAGGCAGACGCTCTGAGGCCTGGACTCATATAACGCTGGGAAAGTTCGACAAAACCCAAATATGCAAGCTGCAAATAAAGCATTATCTGAAACCTGACCCTTAAAGACATTGATTTTATCCCAAAAGGCATCACTTCTTCTGGGCGTTATTTTAACAGCAGAGGTGAGATAGATTAACCATCTCTTGTAGTTTGGCTTTGTTGTAAATACATTCCAGAGGTCGATTAAAGATTTAGAGCCAGCGCCACTCACTACTTCACATCGAGAAAAATGCCAAGGCCAGAAAACAGTAGCATACAACAAGATATGGCGATTTCTGTACTGTCCTTCCTGGGCACGAATTTTCAAGTCATATTTGTCAGGATAGTGAGGCTCAGGGCAGCACAAAAGGGAAAGGCAGTCCTCCAAAATGTGGAATTGACAATCGTTGTCGGTGAACTTAGTATCCAAGTATTCTTCCACTGAGAGATGTGCAAAGCGGAAGACATCCAATTGTTCGTCCAAGATTAGAAAGTTCTGAGAAATCTTCAATAGCGTATCTATGTTTATCTCTGCTCCTTGAAGACAAACCGTCGCTGCATCGAGTAGTGTTTTCGACGCTAGTGGTTCGTATGAGAATTTGATCCACCGGATGGCATTGATCGCTAATTGGGCGGATCTTCCTTTTTGGTCAAGAATACGTTTATAAATATCGTCGTAAGCCTTCGTCAGCGTATCTGGGAGATCCATTAAACTGCCTTCAACATCAGCCGCGGTGTCCATTTGGCAGAGAAAGTCTATATGAAGCGCCGCAAGCTGAAACCTAAGACAACTATTAGTTACAATGGAAAATTTAAGATGAATTATTACCTACATTCCCCGAGACCGAGCAGAAAGAATGTTACATATCTCAGATTTAAGTTTGTCACTGATATTGCCTAATAGGAGACATCCGTCAGCAACGACAGTTTCCATTTTAGTGTGGATAAATTTGTGGATGTCCTGGAAGCTGTCATCGGGTTGTACGTCAATCCTGGGGAATGTACTGAACTGCCGTTGGATGTCGGGGTCATTCCGGGATGTTGCGAAAATCTTGACGAGGTTCCTCGAATTTTCAATGACTGACCTTAGCGACTTTAACAGGTTTATACGGATGTCACTCCTGACTTCGTCCAAGGCATCAAGACAAAGCGTTGTCCGAGGGTAGATATTCGTGATCCTAGTGAGCAAATTCTGACCCTCTTGCAGGGTGAGCTTGGAGTCCTTTTGGCCCATTTGCTTTCTGTCCATGTACAGATCAATAACAAATCTCAATATTCCCCACTTGGTCTGGACAAGTTGCTGAACGAGTGCGTTCAGTATGCTCTCTGGGTCGCGGCGGTTTTCCTCAGCTCGGTTACAATAGAAATACGCTACCCTATTTACAGTGCGATCTTGTCTAATCCCCTTAAGCAATGTGTCAATGACTTTTGATCTACACGGCAGCTGTTAGCAGACCACTGAATGTTTGGAAGCCGAACATCACTAACGCCACATAGGTTTTTCCGGCTCCGGCTATATTCATCAGCGTAGGACAAGTCTATGAAGGATAGACTGACCTACGGATACCTCGTAGTAGTAAAAGCTTTGACTCGGTAGACTCTTGCCACCTGTGATATTCGGGTTTTGTAAAAATCCATTCGCAAGTTCCTGTCAGACGTCCTTCACTGATACGCGTGTGGTGGTTGGAGTACGGAATAGTTGATATCCACTCAAGAATCTCGGTTCTCTGAACTGGTACGATCTTAGTCTCGGATTAAAGTAAGATATCTATTTCTGAAGTCTAACTAGCCTACAAACCTTCTGGCAAGCCTTCCAACCGCTGACCTACAATGTCTGCAGCATGTTCGACACATTCCTTCAGTCTCTGGACCGCACTAAGGTAATTTCTGTCCGCTCGGTCGGTAAATTTCACCATAGCAGAATGATCTGCATCAATTGGCACTTGGTCATGGAGTGCTTCGCTAGGAATAGCCCAGGTCGCGGATTCCTGAGTCACTAAACGCACATAGCGACCCGTTTTTTCCCATTTGCCGGTTGGCGATATCTTGCGGTCAAATCGTGTTACTACAAATTCAGTAACAAGAACCAATCTGAATAGTGATATACCTCTATAACCCGACTATCTTTAGTCTCGTAAAACGAAACAACTCGACAATACCCGAAACCAACATTCTGTAAGAATTCCCGGTACGCTAGTTGTAGCAATGCTGATCCTTCTCTCAAGTCGTTGACTAAGTAGGCATTATTTTGTCCTTTAACCAAAGACATTAGATTGTCGTTGTTGAGCCCTTTATTTGGAACGCCAAAGAAAAAAAGAGCGGAGCATGAGTTTAGAATGGTGTGGTCTTGCTCAGAGCCGTGTTTAGCATCTGCTAGTGCCTGCCGATGTTATCCCCTGTATGTGTACGACGGTTGTTGATAAATAGAGAGTGAAATCAACAATACGGGGATCGTGGGGCAAGCAGTGGGCCGAACCTGTTGGGTAAAGCCCTGAAATGCACGGCAATGGGTGCGGGGGTTGGGAAACAGACAAAAAGGCTGTCTTCAATCCGTAGGTTGAAGATAAAACCTGCGGGTACTTGCGAGCCACTAGCCCTACCCGATCCGCAATGGGGAAACAGTCCTCGTATGACAATCTAATAACGAGCTCTCACCTGTTTGATCACAAGACCACCAAGGCTATGACCGATGAATATGAGTGGTTGATGTTTTTTCTGGTTGATGGTTAGCACTTCTTACATCCCCGTGGGTTCATTAGTAAACCTCTTTCATCCCAGATCTAATGGTATTGACCGCGTCCAGAAGCTGTCTAGAATATTGTTGGATAGAGCACGTGGAAGTGCTATCTTTCAGAGCTGAATCATAGCCGAATATGTGAATCCTAAGGCCTTGTACATCCTTCGGCAAGAAATCCCTCAGCCACATCCTATACCCGTTGGGGGATTTCCAAGAGCCAAATGCGTGACTTCCGAGCCCGGGCACAGCGACGACACTAGTCAACGCGGCGAGTAAGTTCTGAATCCAAGTATATGGGGAAAGAAGAATTGTAACTTACTCTACAGAGGGCTCTGAAGAGGTGAACAGTGGTGTAATTCCCAAAAAATTACAGTCGATAACAATTTCAGCTTCAATGTCCCCAAACTTTGCACGAACTCCGGTACTTCTGCCTGATCCACTACCTGCGAACACCCGTGGTGTATAGCGAAAGGTAGCCGTTGCGACTTGCCATGTAGTGGTAGTATATAGCGATAATGACAGTTCCAGGACATTACTGTATTTCTCTCTGCTATCGCTATCGGAAGAGCCATCCAAAACTAAGCTTTCCAGCCATTCGCGAAAATGTCTTTCAGTAACGGAACAAGGAATTAAGCAAATTCTAAACGTGCGATGTGTCGGTTTCGATGAGAGATCATCTAGATTCTCGTCTCTGGTAGTACTGGAGCTTGCTGTGCCAGTTCTTGCCTGAGCACCGTAGTTTCCAACTCCTGTAGTCGACTCCTGCTTAGGCCGTTTTTTGGAGGGTGCAGCGGGTGGAGTATCGGCAATTAAGCCGTTGTCTGACTGTGCTTCTGCGCTCGGTGACCTTTGCCGTTTGTAGGTGCGGGTATTTTGTGGTCGGGGCATCATCTGGGAATGTAGGGGGTAACGTGAAAAGAGAAAGGTGAGTCACATCTGAAAATACGGAAATGTTAGGATTAAATGCAACGCAGCGCTGCAGCAACGTTGGTGGCTTGACTCTGCAGCTTAGGGAGTAACACGTTGACGTGCTCATGACGGCACACACAATCGAACATTGCAATTGGTCACGGGAGAGCTACGTTCACTGCACCACACTAACTGCACCACACCAACTGCACCACACCAGAACGGTTGGCACAATCAACTGCTGGGATGAATTCCAACCGGAACAGCACCTTCAAGCCACTATTCCTATCGTTATTGGATACACATCTGTAACTCTGCAGTGTTCTGCATTGTGCCTGGGACGAAAAATCTATCCACCGAAATCTGGCGATGTGTGCACGAGCAGGGGCCATTAATCCTGGTCAGTGTGATGTCTGTGTTCCCATCGGGCCCGGCCGGCCCGAAGGCTTTCGTGGAGCTTGGCAACGCCCGCTGGGCCCTCTGTATATTTGAATATGCAAATTAGTGAACAGTATGTGGCAGAAGACGTTAACTTCAGTGATGGGAGACTATTTTTGCTGGAGGATGTGCTAACTTTAGAAGTGGTATACGATTTGGAGTTGGCATAGGTAATCACTCGGCCAGCAGGGACCGCGCTTAAAAGGGCTGCAGGGCTGCAGGCCGGCTTGAAAACGGTGAAGCTCGCACGCCCCCACCCATTGTGAACACAGGTCCGTTAACTGTTTTAACGGACTAGATAAAATATCATGATACCACCACTGATCTTCAACTGTACCAGCACCGTAACCTAAATCACAATGGCAGATATCACTGAAGAGGTCGCTGTTGCAGCCATACATAGAATGGATACTATGCTAATGATTACTAGGGTTATTTACTTATAATCGTTTTACACTTGGTAGCTTTTATGAACAAAATTAAGGACCGGATGCTCATGGCATCGGAGGGGGGGGGGTTTGGTGATGAACTGTATGTGATTGAATCGGAGGGGGGGGGGGGGGTATATGTTTGAA
>Ga0307515_10004899_pt1 | contig 27348 bp, 29 predicted proteins | sample 17_EM_MG_FD_194513 | JGI IMG/M metagenome (GOLD analysis project Ga0307515, IMG submission 194513) | Populus trichocarpa ectomycorrhiza microbial communities from riparian zone in the Pacific Northwest, United States - 17_EM | ecosystem: Host-associated > Plants > Roots > Unclassified | place... | reverse complement strand
TACGTGTTACGCACCCGTGCGCCACTCTCAAGGAAAGCAAGCTCTCCTATCCCGTCCGACTTGCATGTATTAGGCCTGCCGCTAGCGTTCATCCTGAGCCAGGATCAAACTCTCCATTGTAAAATGTTTTGTTTGTTCACTGACCCTATTATTAATAATAGAATCTGTATAATTATTATATCTTTATACAGTATCTAACTTTTGTTATCATAACCCTTCTGCCTCTTGCTTCCTGCTTTACGCCTTCCGCTTTCTGCTTCCGTGTTACTCTACATGATTTTCTATTTCTTAAAAGAACTTTCTCGCTTCATCATCCGAATCCGCTATATGTTGTCGAAGTTTTACCTTCTTAACTTTTCATCTTTATTACCGGAATCGCTCCGGCTTTTTAACTTCTTTTGCTCCTCAAAGCAACCCTCCGTTTGGGTCTGCAAAGGTAGTAAACCTTTTTACTTTTCCAAAACTTATTTTTTCTTTTTTTTATCTCTCGATCTCTAAAGAATCTCTTCCGTTTTGTCTGCCTAACCCTCTCTCTTTTCTCCCTCCGTGGCGGGGTGCAAAGATGCGAATTTCAATCTGATTTACCAAGTGAAAAATTCACTTTTTTAATCTTTTTTTATTCGCTAACTTTTCAAAAAACAACACCCTTTTTACTGAGCGGCCACAAATGTACACAGAAAACCCCTTACCAACCAAGAGAAATTTTCAAATAATTAAAACAATTCTACAAGTAGCTGTAAACTAACGTTAAATTCACCCCGGCAGCGCCCCAATATCTTATAAACAATAGCATATACCGAATTTGTATATTTACAAAGTATATGAATGAGCAACAGTTCCCCGATAATTTTCTGCAAACCTTAAGCGCAGAAAATGGATTTGACGAAGAAAATTTTATCAAGGCACATCAAATTACTGATGCGCCTACCTCTATAAGGCTTAATCCTTTCAAACATCTATCATTAAAAACAGATGAACAGGTGGCCTGGTGCAGCGATGGATTTTATTTAAACACCCGCCCATCCTTCACTTTCGACCCGCTTTTTCATGCCGGGTGCTATTATGTACAGGAGGCATCGTCGATGTTTGTTGACCATATATTAAAACACATCCGCCCTAATATAGATGACACCATAAAAGTACTTGACCTTTGCGCTGCTCCGGGTGGCAAAAGCACACTCCTTAACTCGGCCATTAATGCCGACGATTTGTTAGTTGCCAACGAAATTATTAAAACACGCGTACCCGTATTAACAGATAACCTTAGCCGTTGGGGCCAGGCAAACGTAATAGTGAGCAATAACGATCCGAAAGACATTGGCCGGCTAAAAAGCTTTTTTGATATTATCCTGGTTGATGCACCATGTTCGGGCTCGGGCATGTTTCGTAAAGATCCGCAGGCTATGAACGAGTGGTCGGAAGCCAATGTGCAATTGTGCCACCAGCGACAGGAACGGATCCTGGCCGATATACTCCCGGCGCTAAAGGAAGACGGATACCTTATATATAGTACCTGCTCCTACTCGCACCAGGAAAACGAAGATATACTGGATTGGCTTTGCCTTGAATTTGATTTAGAAAGCATCCGTATACCTATATATAAGGAGTGGGGTATTGTAGAAACGCAATCACCCGATAAAAAGGCCTGGGGATATCGCTTTTATCCGGGCAAGGTTAAGGGTGAGGGGCTATTTGCATCGTGCCTTAAAAAGAAAACCAACACCGGCGAACTGGGCACCTTTAAAAACAACATGCATCAAAAAATAAGCAGTAAAGAAATTGACCAGGTGAAAGCATACGTTAACAAACCGGACGACTACTATTATTTTAAAGTGAACGAAGATTGGCTGGCGATTAACCGCGCGCATAAAGAAAGTTTGAATATTTTACAGCGTCACCTTTACCTCAAAAAATCGGGTGTGAGGGTTGGTAAGTTAATGGGAAAAGATTTAATACCCGACCATGAGCTGGCTTTAAGTACTATTATTAATAAAGACGCGGTTTTACAAACGGAACTTACCTACGACCAGGCTATTCAGTATCTGCGCCGAGACAACATCGACCTAAACCCTACCGAAAAGGGATGGAGCCTGATGAACTACGAGGGACAAGCCTTAGGATGGGCTAAGCTATTGCCCAATAGGATCAATAATTATTATCCTAAAGAGATCAGGATATTTTCGAGCCCCCCAACCCCCTGAAGGGGGAGCTTTTTGATTGGGCAGGTGTTCGGGTCGCTTACAATTTTATATGGTATGCTTTTAAACAAGCATTTACATTTGGATAAACCTTTGCATCTTCTATAGCAACATCTACAGCGCACTTGCTTTTATCCAGCGCCTTGCCATTTTTGTCAACTACAATATCCTGCTGTTTTAGCAATTTGAACGAAGGGGCGAAGTACTTTTTTATGGTTTCATAAACTACAGAATCGTTGGTAAGGCAACCGTTAAAAGCATTTGCTTTTCGCTCAAAAAGAAAAGTATTTCCATCGCCGTAAAAATAATGGGTATGCGATACATCCCAATCGCCACTTTCGCTAACGGGCGAAGCATCTATCATGATAATTTTTCCATTATCATCTTTTAAAACATTATATGAATACTCAACCTCGTCCGGCCATTTTTCATTTTCAATTTTCAGCAGCACATCTTTGCCTGGCACTTTGGCAAACACCAGCATATTATTTTTGTGTTGAAGTGAATATGCTTCAATGTTGTCTCTTTTGCGTTTCAATGCAGATACGGAGGACACACTTTTCGGAGTTTTAACGGTAGATGAGTGTTTGGGATTACCGCACGAGACTATCATCGCAACGAACATAATCAGAGATAAGGCACAATACTTCACAACTCAATATAAAGAAAAAAAACGCAAAGAAACAATAATAAAAGTCTGAAAAAAGTAAGCGGAAGTTAGCTCTAATAAATAGCGGCTCGCGCCAGCCATCTACACAATTGGAGTTAAAGCGCTATCGGCTTATAACTTAAACATTTCTCAACAACATCTTCAACTGAGGGATTGTAGCCCGCAATATTGTCGCGTCGTGCATCGTAGTTTTCCGGATAGAAAAACAGGTTTGCTCCTGCAGGGTAGGGTACATTTTTATTGAACAAATCATACCAATCGTTCAGCTCATGTTCGCTGCCTTGGCCATTGCTGATTTTATACCCGAGTATAATAAGCTCGTCTTTGCTCATTGGTAAATCAAATAACTTTAACTACGCTCGCATCCGTTACATTTAGTATTTCATGCTTCCAGGTACTTCTGTTGTTAACCACAAATTTTTCCTGGGTGCCATCGTGTTTAAAAACAACCAAGCCATTGGGTATCAGTCCCAGGGTATTATAAAAATCTACTCCGGCAATATCACCAATTGATATTTCGAGTTCATGATTTTGAATGTTTAAACTGTGGGATTTAAACAACAGCTTATCGCCAAACAAATACAATTTACCGCCCACAGCTTCCCTGTTTAAAAAATGATTGGCAGCACCGCTCATCAAAATGGCATTATCATCACTCACTTTAACTTCAGTTTGTTGTTTAATCCATTTTGACCTGGCGAAAAGATACATGGTCAAGCCAAAAACACTACCGGCAATCGGCCCACTTATAAGCGCCATTTTGTAACCATCCTGGTATGCCCAAAACAAGCCCATAAATACTGCGAAAGAAAAGCCGGAAAGAATGGCCGACCTTATTTGCGCGCCGCGTTCTGATTTTTGCATCTTAATATTGCCCTATGGATAATAACACCAGAGTACATGCATACTCCGTTTCAATTCCTTTTTCGTTGGCCATGCGCCTGAGTTCAGAATTTTCGGTACCGGGATTAAATATAATACGTTTGGGGTGTGTATTCAAAATATAATCGTACAGTGGTGGCTGGTTTTGCGGGCCAATATACAGAGTAATTGTATCTATATCGTTATGAATAGCTTCGGGCTTCTCGATAGGCACACCTGCAACCTCGCCTGTTTTTATGCCTACATTAACTATGCTATGCCCATGACCAACCAACCTGTTGGCTGCGAGATTTGCGTACCGGCCGGTATCGGGCGTTGCTCCTAATATAAGTGTCTTTTTATCAGCCATTGATTATCCTGTTTAATAACGCAATTTGGCCGGAGTGGTAAATATGATGCTGGATAAGTCCGTTAATCAGTTCTTCATAGCTCACACCTGTTCCCATCTCGCGGTTCCGTTCGTCTTTTATTGGCTCATCCCATTGTTCCTGCGGGAAGTTCTGGATAACGCCAATCAAATTTACGTTCACCAGCTTTAAATCATCAACATAGTTTTGCCATTTTTGTTCGTCGGGTGCGCCGGTGTCGGGCCAGTCGCCACTGGTGGGGATGCCGGCGGTAAGGCCATTCATCCTGTCCATCACCTCTTCTGTCCAGGCTATCATGTGTAAAACAATTTCGGCTATGCTATGGACAGGCCCGGGCGGCTTTTCATAGGCAGCCTCAAAGCTGATACTTTCTACTATATCATAAACAGGCGAACCGTACCAGGCATCGCCCGATAGTATCTTCTGCAATTCGGTACTCAGTTTTTCAGAAATTGTCATGCTAATATTTTTAAAGCGGCCAGCGCGCAGTTAACACCATCAATAGCAGCAGAAATAATGCCACCGGCATAACCGGCGCCTTCGCCACATGGAAATAATCCTTTAACTTGGGGGTGCTGCAAAGTTTCTTTATCCCTGGGAATTTTTACCGGCGATGATGTGCGCGACTCTACCCCTACCAAAATTGCCTCGTTGGTATAATAGCCCTTCATCTTCCGGCCGAAAGCAGGCAATGCCTTCTGTAAACGTTTATGAATCCAATCGGGTAACACCTCCTTCAGTTCGGTACTCTTTGTGCCCGGCAGGTAGGAGTTTACGGGCAGGTCATTTGACAAACGCCCCTCTACAAAATCAACCATACGCTGCCCCGGTGCAACCAGGCTGCCGCCGCCGGCTTTAAAAGCAGCGCGCTCCACCTCGTGTTGAAAGTTGAGCATCTTGAATGGATCGCCGTCATCGCCGGCCACATCTTCCATATTAATTTGTACTACCGTGCCTGAATTGGCAAATGGGTTATTCCGTTTTGACGGGCTCCAGCCGTTTACCACAATTTCATTTTCGGCGGTTGCACAGGGAGCAATAATACCGCCTGGGCACATGCAGAAGGAGAATACGCCTCTATCGTCCACCTGCTCAACCAAATTATAATAGGATGGCGGCAAATCCGGACCACGGTTTTCGCAATGGTACTGGGCGCGGTCAATTATTTCCTGCGGATGCTCTATGCGTACACCCAAAGCAAATGGCTTGGCCTCTATCAGTATATTTTGATGATGCAACATTTCGAACACATCCCTTGCCGAGTGGCCCGTTGCCAGGATTACGGCATCAGCGGTCATTTTTTCGCCGCTGGCCAGTTTTACGCCTTTTATCTTGCCAAACTCAACCAGTAAGGCTGTCACTTTAGTATCAAACAAAAATTCGCCGCCTGCATTCAATATCGTTTCGCGCATGGCGGTAATTATCTGGGGGAGCTTGTTGGTACCAATATGCGGGCGGGCATCTATTAATATATCTTCATCTGCCCCATGGGCAACAAACATTTTAAGCACCTGGTTTACATCGCCGCGCTTGGTAGATCGGGTGTACAACTTACCATCAGAGTAGGTACCTGCCCCACCCTCGCCAAAGCAATAATTTGATTCGGGGTTAACCAGGCCCTGTTTGTTAATATTGGCCAAATCGCGCCTGCGTTGTTTAACGTCTTTGCCCCGCTCCAGTATCACGGGTTTTAATCCCAGCTCAATGCATTGCAATGCAGCAAAAATACCTGCCGGGCCTGCACCTACTATTATAACGGGACGGCCAAACTGTACATCGGGATAATTTACGGTAAAAATTTCGGGATTGTAGGGCTCATCAATAAACACCTGCACCATCATGCGGTAAACCACTTTACGACCGCGGGCATCTATAGATCGTTTTAACACTTTTACGGCCGATAATTTCTGCGGCTGTATATTTAAAACTGCTGCCGCAAGGCGTTTAATTACTACCTCATCTTCATGCTGCCCGGGAGGGCATACTATTTCAATTTCCTTTGTCATATAGTCGCCGGGTTTTTATCCCGGATTAGGACAAAGGTAAGAAGCCCCCGCTAAATAGCAAAGCTTTCATGAGCGCCTTAAAACAATAAAACGCGAATAATCTCCCCCTAAAGGGAAGATTTCTTATAAGCGGCAGAATAATTTAAAACATATTAAACCATCGTTCCCCCTTCAGGGGGTTAGGAGATTTGTGTTCGCCTGTGCGCATCAACCGTCCGCTAACGAACAGTTTTAAAATACCCTTAATTTATAACAATCTAAAAATCAATTAATTACAAAATGGCACTTGGATTGGCATAGGCTTCACAAATAAATACACAATACAATGACTACTGCCGACGAACGTTTACAGACAATTTGGGAAGGATGCTTACGCAACGAACGTAAAAGCCAGGAACAATTTTACAAACTATTTGCATCGCGGATGCTGGCTGTTTGCATGCGCTATGCTACCGATAAAGATGAAGCACAGGATATACTACAAGAAGGTTTTATAAAAATATTCAGGAACATGCAAAACTACCGTGGCGATGGCAGCCTGGAAGGTTGGGTGCGTCGTATTATGGTGCACGCGGCTATTTCGCGCTACCGCAAGTTACGCCCGGTTGTATTGGTTGAGGATTTTGCTGCCGATAGTGATATGCCTATCAGCAAAGCATATAACGATAATGAACTTGAAGCAAAAGATTTGATGAAACTGATTCAAAAACTCCCTAAAACTTATCGCTCGGTATTTAATATGTACGCCATTGAAGGATACTCGCACCAGGAAATTGGCACATCGTTAGGGATGAGTGAATTGCTATCGCGTACAACTTTACACCGTGCACGCACTGCCTTAAAAGAAATGATTAGTAAACTAACTACCCGCGAGGAGCATTGCTACGCGTAAAGCCTACCGCCTCACCCTGCCCTCTCCAAAGGAGAGGGTTCTGATTAGCAGGGTGGCTAATCAGGCAAAGTAAAATTTAATTCCCTGTACCCCATTCTGAGTTACCATAACCTTCGCGGGCTTTCCAGTTGTATTTAATATCTAAAGCTTTCCAGGTTTCGGCTTTCCGGGTGGCTATCATCACAATCTTCTCGGCTGCCAGGGCATCGTCATTGGTAATGGTGTCTATAGCGGTTATTTCATAGTCGCCCGAATCCAGTTTTCTTGAAGTGATATTCAATCGCGGCCTCGCATCGGTTTCACTGTAATACTGCCGGTACTGGTAATAAGCTTTAATCAGTTCGTCGGATGTTTTAATATCCTTTCGTTTCGCTATCGTATCATTAAACTTATCCGGCGGAATTTGCTTAAAAGATTCAGCGCATGAACCAAAGAGTATCAGAATGCATAAAACACCTAAAGTTACTCTCCAATTCATACGCCGAAACCGTTAAAAAGTATCATTTTCAAATCTTCAAATACTCAAATTTTCAAATTCGCTTCATCTGCACATCTGAAATTTAGAATCTGCACATCTGTGTTTTCACTTTCAAATCTTCAAATACTCAAATTTTCAAATTAATCTATCATCTATTTATGTTTGCTGCTCATATAGTAAGTGATCTCGCCGCCATTCATGATATCGGCATGGCTAATGAATAAACCATCCAGGGGTTTACCATTAAGCGTTATCTTTTGTACATACACGTTTTTGGCACCCTGGTTTTTTACGTTGATGGTGAATTTTTTACCATTATCCAGGTTGATAACACCACCATTCACGGCCGGACTGCCTATGGAATACTGATCAGATCCAGGCGCTACCGGGTAAAAGCCCAGCGTGCTGAAAATATACCATGCGCTCATTTGTCCGGTATCATCGTTACCGCCCAAACCATCCGGGGTTGGTTTGTACATACGCGGCAATATCATCCGGATGCGTTCCTGTGTTTTCCAGGGTTTATCTGTCCAGTTGTATAAATAAGCTACGTGGTGCGATGGTTCGTTGCCATGTACATAGTTACCAATGATGCCATCGCGGGTTATATCTTCCGTTTCGGCAAAGTATTTATCGGGCAGGTTCATGGTAAACAGCGAATCGAGGTAACCTACAAAACGTTTGTTACCGCCCATCAGCGCAATCAGGTTTTTAGGATCCTGTGGCGCAAACAGGGTATAGTTCCAGCTGTTGCCCTCAATAAATCCCTCGTTGATGGTGCTCAGTGGGTCAAACTTTTGGCGGAAGCTGCCATCGGCCAACCTGGGGCGCATAAAGCCTGCGGCCTTATCATATACATTTTTGTAATTTTCTGATCGTTTGATAAATTCATTAAAAACATCCATCCGGTTCAGTTTTTTAGCCATTTGGGCAATGGCCCAGTCGTCAAAAGCATACTCCAGGGTTGATGATACGGATACGCCGCTTTTTTCATCGGGGATGTAACCTTTATCCATGTAGTCGCCTATACCTTCATAATCGCGGTGCTTTGCAGTGGCTACGCAGGCATCCAGCGCTTTGTTGGCATCAAAGTTCACATTGCCCTTTACAACGGCGTCGGCCAGTACGGCTACACTGTGGTACCCGCTCATACACCAATTCTCGTTACCTGAGTTTGACCAGATGGGCAGCATATGTTCCGGACTTTGATCAAAATGGGCCAGCATGCTTTGTACCATATCCGCATTCCTTTTGGGTTCAATAATATTGAACAGCGGGTGCAGTGCCCGGTAGGTATCCCAAAGCGAAAAAGTGGTATAATTGGTAAACCCTTCCGCCTTGTGTACATTTTGATCAAGGCCTTTATATTGCCCGTCGGCATCCATATATACCGTGGGGTTAATCATGGCATGGTACATGGCGGTATAAAAGTTCTCTTTTATTTCCTTATTACCGGCTATCTCTATTTTATGCAGTTCGGTTTCCCATAATTGCTGGCCGTCGGCTTTTACTTTTTCAAAGTCCCAGCCAGGTATTTCGGTTTGCATATTATTTAAGGCACCGGCCATACTCACCGGTGATAGTGCAAACTTGATTTTTATTTTTTCGCCCTCTTCGGTTTTAAAATCAAAGTAAGCCCTTATTTGCTTGCCGGCAATTTCCGGGAAGTTTTTCACCCTGTTAAATTTGCCCCAAAAGCCGCCATACACTTCGCGCTGATCGTACTTTTTGTAGCCATGCTGAAAAAATGCTTTTGAAAAACTCATGGCAAAATATAACGAGCGGGTGCGTGCCCAGCCGTTGGTTTGGCGGAAACCAACAACGGTGCTATCATTAACAACCCTTAAATAAGTCCATACGTTTTTATCCGGGTAGTTGTAAATACCGGCCATCAGATCTAATATAATATGCGATTGATCGGATTTAGGGAACGTGTACTGGTGAAAACCAACCCGCGCGCTGGTGGTCATCTCGGCCAAAATATTGCTTTCGTCCAGTTTTACTTTGTAGTAGTTAGCCTGGCTCACTTCGTTCTGGTGCGAAAATGCCGAACGATAACCGCTGCCCGGTTTATCGGCCGTGCCGGGGTTAAGTTTTAACGCCCCAACTGTAGGCATTATTAAAAAGTCGCCCAGGTCTGAGTGGCCGGTACCGCTAAAGTGGGTATGGCTAAAGCCAACTATGGTTTTATCATCGTATTGGTAACCGGCGCAGTATTTATATACATCGGGGTTGTATTTGCCGTTCAGTTCGTAGCTTGGGGTATCAGTCTCCGGGCTCAGTTGTACCATTCCAAAGGGAACTGTAGCGCCCGGGTATACGTGCCCCATACGCTGGGTGCCTATAATAGGGTTTACGTACTGTACTAATTTTTCGGCAACGTTGGTTTGTGCGGCTGCACCAAGCGAAATACATGTAAAAAAAAGGCAGAGTGTTTTCTTCATTTTGTGGGTCAGTGTCAACAGGTAAATAGTATATTAAGCTTCAAATATAGGCTATAACAGTTAAATGTTTCGCTTACGGTAATAAAAACTGTACCTTGACATAATGTCACTAAACCATACCAGTTGTAACAACGGTATGCGTTTTGTAATCTAAATCAAAAACACACCTATAAAACAACTTCAACCTATGAAAAAGTTACTTTCAGTAATATTAATTGCAGTAGCGGCCATGAGCTTAAGCTCATGCAGCTATAACAGTATGGTTAAGCTCGACGAAACCGTTAAAGCTAAATGGGGTGCCGTACAAAGCGATTACCAGCGCCGCAGCGATCTGATACCCAATCTTGTAAATACCGTTAAAGGCGCCGCTAACTTTGAAAAAAGCACATTAACCGCCGTAATAGAAGCCCGCGCAAAAGCAACATCGGTGCAGGTTGATCCTACAAAACTTACACCCGAATCTATCAAAGCGTTCCAGTCATCGCAGGGCGAATTAAGCTCGGCCATTGGCAGGTTGCTGGTTGTAACAGAAAAGTACCCGGATTTAAAGGCGAACGAAAACTTTCGCGACCTATCTGTTCAGTTGGAAGGAACCGAAAACAGGATCAACGTATCCCGTAAGGATTTTAACGACGCTGTAATGGAATATAATTCCAAAATCCGCTCGTTCCCGGCTAATATCACTGCAAAAATGTTTGGCTTCTCCGAAAAAGGATATTTCACCGCCGAACCCGGAAGCGAGAAAGCACCGAAGGTGGAATTTTAATTAGTGAATTATTGAATGACTGAATTATTGATTTGATCTTCAAAATTTCAAATCAACAATTCATTTTTCCAACAAAAAAGAATTCAATAAATCGATAATTCAATAATTAAACCCATGGCGGTATTTAACGAAGAAGAACAGCAACGCATCCGTAAGGCTATTGAGCAGGCCGAGGGCCGCAGCAGTGGCGAGATACGGGTTTGTATCGAAAAAAAATGTAGCGAGGATGTGCTTGACCGGGCGGCTAAATATTTTTTTCAGCTTAATATGCACAAAACAGCCCTCAGGCATGGGGTGTTGATATATGTAGCCACTGTTGACCGGAAGTTTGCCATTATTGGCGACGCCGGGATTAACCAGGTTGTGCCTGCCGATTTTTGGGATACAACCAAAGAGGATATGCTGCAGCATTTTAAATACGGCGATATTGTTGAAGGTATTGTAACCGGCCTGCAAATTGCGGGCGAACAACTGCAAAAATACTTCCCCCACCATGCCGGCGATGTTAACGAACTACCCGATGATATCGCCTTTATGGATGGCGAATAACCTATAAACATGATGTTTAAAAAACTCACTATATTTTTTAGCCTGCTGCTTTGCTCCGCGATGGCGTTTGCACAGGATTTTCCGGAACGGTCGGCCACGCTGGTTACCGATTATACCAATACTCTATCGGCCGATGATAAGCAAAAGCTGGAAAGTAAACTGGTTGCTTTTAACGATTCTACATCAACCCAGGTAGCTGTGGTGATCATGAAATCAACCGGCAGTTATGATATTAACGATTATGGCCAGCAACTGCTGCGCAAGTGGGGTATTGGCCAAAAAGAAAAGAACAATGGCATACTGGTAATTGTTGCTATAAACGACCGTAAAATGGCTATCCAAACAGGCTATGGCGCCGAAGGACCATTGCCCGATGTGCTCACCCAGCGCATTATACAGGACGACATGAAACCCCGCTTTAAAGCGGGCGACTATTATGGCGGACTGGATGCTGCAACCACCGATATTATAAAAGCCACCAAAGGCGAATTTAAAGCCGAACCACAGGAAAACGACCAAAGCAGCGGCGGAGATGGCGCGGGTATCATCATTCTGATTGTGATAGTAGTTGTTATATTAATTATCATATTTCGTAACCGTGGCGGTGGTGGCGGCCGGCAAATTATCGGCCGCAGGGGTGGCGCAAGCCCCTTCTGGTGGTTTTTAGCCGGCAGCATGCTTGGCGGCAGCGGCCGCAGCAGTGGGTCTGACTGGGGCGGTTTCTCCGGAGGAAGCGGAGGAAGCGGAGGCGGCGGTGGTGGTGGTGGCTTTGGCGGTTTCGGCGGCGGCAGTGGCGGCGGAGGCGGATCAAGCGGCAGCTGGTAGGTTTTAATTATTGAGTTAGTGAATTAGTGATTTGAGCTGCACGCTAATTAGTAAATTAGCTGCTATTTACTACTACCTTACCTTATGTTAACAAATGTATAAAGACTATATTTTAAGGGAACTCGAAAAAATAACGGTCATGATGGCCCGCCTGGTAGGCTTTAAGGAGCAGTTAAAGCCAGATGAATTTATAAAACTTGCAGATACCATGCTGCAAAACGAGTTTAATATTAAGTTTGAGGCGCTATTAAAACTCTCTATCGATGATTTTGAGGCTTTTTTGATAAAAGGGAATTACAAAGCGGATAAACTTGACGCTTTGGCTCAGATCCTATACATGCATGCCGAGCCATTTAGTCCATCACCTGAAACTTTGGCTTCGTTACAAAAAATATTATTGATTTTTGAATGGCTGGAGAAAAAGCATCGTAGCTCGTCGTTTGAAAACATTAACAAACAAAATACCATCTATCAATTTCTACAAACAAACTATGAGTAAGGATTTAACCTGGAAACTATTATCATCTACTTACATCCATAAAGGCCCCTGGGCTACACTGCGCGTTGATCGCTGTGAGATGCCCGATAAACGAATTGTTGAAGACTACTATGTTTTAGAATACCCAAGCTGGGTTAATGCGGTAGCGGTAACCGAAGACAGTAAAATATTAATGGTGACGCAATACCGCCATGCAGCCGATATTATTTCGCTCGAAATTCCGGGAGGCGTGGTTGACCCAGGGGAAGAACCCATTCATGCCATCCGCCGCGAACTGCTGGAAGAAACAGGGTACCAGTTTGATGAATTTGAACTGATTTGCACCGTATACGGCAACCCATCAACCGCCAATAACCAAACCTTTACCTATTTTACCAAAGGTGGCAAAAAAGTACAGGGCCAGGAGTTGGATGATCATGAAGAGCTTATTGTGGAAGAGTATACTATCGAAGAGATAAAACAATTGCTGCTTGATAATAAAATAAAACAAGCCATGCATTGCTCTGGCTTGTTTTATGGGATGTTAAAACTGGGGGCGCTGTAGTTAATCAAGGCATTAATTATAGTTAAAGATCAAACGACCTTTCCAAAGTAAGGAATCGAATTTCTTCCTTTATACCGTCAACATCTCTGTTAACAGGCAGGTAGTGCATACTTATTTGCCTGTTAATGTTGACTCGGAAGTTAATCTCTTTACTACCGTTAGCCATTTCGAAGGTTTCGCCATCAATCCATTTACACGTCTTTAGTAACAGGCTATAGAATAGCCATCCCGGTATGGTTTTAAACAATGGAATTTCATTGATAACAATATCATTTTTATTTAGGAAAATGATATTTACTGAAGTATAATCAATAAGAAAATCTGCTTTTACTGTGGCTTTAATACTTCGGTTTCTGTTTTGTTTTGGCCCTCCGAATAAAATGTGGGTCAAAACAAAATCATCATCCAGTATTTTTTTGTATCCAATCTTTAACTGTTCTACATCTAAGTTGAGGTGTTGGTAAACAAGCATTAAGCATTTATAAGCTCTATCAGCTAATAATGCAGTCTTTCCATGCAAATCAGCCGTATCGAATAAGTCAAATGGAAATGTTTCCACGATCGTTAAAATGCTATCGAGTCCCCCTATCAGCAATGCATCATCATGGTCGGCGAAGTCAATATTTACTTTTCTTATTCCCTTTACGATAATCGGTGGCAATTTAAAAGTAAACAGATCAGCTACCAGGCTGGAACATCGTACAAAATCTATCGGCTCCGCAGCCGATCTGCGGTTAATTTGCACCCATAATCTCTTCTCTCTCATCTATTCTTTATGAAGATCATTCCGGGCAATTACCTTTACGGCGAGTATCAACAACATAAATAATTTTCCAGCCCGCCGCGGTACGCATCAGCTGGAAAACATCAACCCCGCAATGGCTAAAGGTTTTGCCCAGGTAAAATTTATAGGGTGTCCAAACGCTGGCCAGGTCGCCATCTATTTTTATGTCGTTAAAGGTTATCTGCTCGTCCCACATTTCTTTGTGCGGCGTGCCTACGGCTTTTATGAAATCATTGGGGTTTTCCATTTCCAGCGCAACCGTGCCATCCTTTTTATTGGCTACACCTTCAAAAACAATGTTTTTATGAAAAGCCGACCGCAGCATGGTGCTATCGCCTTTGCGCATAGCGTCAAACATGGTGTTAATGGTTTGCTTTACAGCCTCCTTATCGGTTTGTTGTGCAAAGGTTTTAAAGGAGGCAAAAAGGATGATGCTCAGAAAGAATATCTTTTTCATGTGATGGAATTTGATGACAATTTAGGTAAATTTGTATATGCAGCCAATTGATTATAAAGAATATCTTGAATTTAACCCCGAAATAAGGTTTGGCAAACCAGTTATTAAGGGTACGCGGATTTCTGTATATGATGTTTTGCAATGGCTGGCATCTGGCTTGAGTTATGAGGAAATTCTAAGCGATTTCCCACAACTAACATCCGAAGCCATATTTGCATGCCTTGCTTATGCAGCTAACAAAGAGCGAATAATTAAAGTGGCATGATACGGCTCATCGCTGACGAAAATATTTCATGGCGCTTAAAAAACTCCTGTCAGATTGGGAGATCCTGCCTACAAATGAAATTCAGGCAAACGATCGTTTAAGCGATTTTATGATCTGGCAATTCGCCAAAACAAACAACTACACAATTTTAACTTTTGATGAGGATTTTTGCGAACTACAAAATCTTTACTCTCACCCTCCTAAAGTAATTTGGTTGCGCACCGGCAACTTTGGCACTCAAAAGATTGCTGAATTATTAATTCTTCTAAAGAAAGACATCAACCAATTTTTATCTAACGATGATTTGGGTATCTATGAAGTATATCTATACTAAATGTTATAGCGTTAGAATTCCCTTTGACAGCCTCATTCTTCCTTCAGAATTTTCGAAATTTTATTCCCCCCACCCCATTACAAATTATACTGCAGTATAAACTTGGTAAGCTCCACTGGGTTTTTCAGGTTTAGCTTTTGCATAATGTTTTTGCGGTGGGTTTCAACCGTATAAATGCTCAGGTGCAGGTGGTTGGCCATTTGCTGGTTGGTATAGTCCTGCTTAATAAACTGTAGTAGTTCGGTTTCTCGTTTTGTAAGCTGGAATTGCTTTAAAAAGGGATCGCTGTCATCAAATGTTGAGTTAACAACCGGCGGCTTGTACGGAAAGCATTGCTGCCCCTGGGCTACCAGGCGCATTACCCTCAATAGCTCATCCCTTTCGGCATTTTTAAACAGGTAACCATCGGCGCCGGTGGCTTTTGCTTTTTCAATCAGGTGCTCCTCGTTATAGGTAGATAGCATCACCACCTTAATTTTTGGATAGTAGGCTTTTATCCGCTTAAGCACTTCAAAGCCATTAATGCCCGGCATATTAATATCAAGCAGCACAAGTGTGGGCGTATGGGTATGTAACAACCCCAACACCTCTTTGCCGTTGGCTGCTATATTCATAATCTCGATATCCGGCTCATTTTGCAATAACATGCTAAGCCCGTTTATAAATAATGTATGATCATCTGCTATGATCACTGATAGTTTTTCAGTTGTCATTTCCATCGTACTAATTACTTGTAAACCTATGCTTTATTACCGTTTTAAAAAATACAAACAGCTTTGTATTGTGTGCCTTGCGGCCGTCCCATAAAATTGTATCGTTAAAAACAACCAAAAAAAGCCGCAAAAAGCAACGCTACTGAAACCGGTAAAGGGCTGTAATAACGGTACAATATACATAAACAGCTAACACATTTTAAACCCCATAACCATGGAATATCTCCTTGTAACAATAGCCATCATGCTGATATGCATCACGGCGCTTGCACGGCCAAATAAAAACACTTATTAAACTCAATACCTATGAAAAACTTTATCTCCACTCTTTTAACAATGCTTTTTTACGTCGCTGCCTATGCCCAGCAAAGCAATACCGAAAGCCCGGTAACCAGCAGCAATGCCGCACAGTTTGTTTCGCCAATATCCGTACAGGTACTTGTTGGCAGCCAGGGCATAGGCGCAGATGTAAAATATGGTTTTTTACCCAAACTATCTGGCCGGCTTGGATTTGGCATCATCCCCGTAAACAAAAATAAAGATTTCCATTTTTTTGGTTTCGCGGTACAGGGCCAGTTTTCAACCAGTTTCTCCAATGTTCATTTACTGGCCGATTATTCACCCTTTAATACCAACAGCATTCGCCTGGTTGGCGGCGCCTCGTACATTACACAAGGCAAGGCAACAGCCCTTATTTCGCCCATGGGCGGGTATAACATCGGGAGCCAGTCGCTCACCAAAGATCAGATAGGGGTGCTGCAGGCCGATGTAACGTGGAAGGGTGTTGCGCCTTACCTGGGCATCGCCCTTTTTAAAGGGTTCCCGGGCCAGCTTTTAAATGTAAACGTTGATGTTGGCACCTATTACTTATCCAGCCCAGGCACCTCGTTTACAGGCACAAAACTACTATCAGATAACGATGCCAATAACGTACAGTTCAATAAAAATATGCAGGGCTACCGTTGGATGCCTGTTGTTCAGCTCAATTTTAATTTACGAATCAGATAAAATATCACCATGAAAAACACCTTCAAACTACACTCACAAATTGGCCCGGCAAAACAGGGCGGCGCATTTATTAATGTTTTTTTAATGATAGCGTGCCTGGTATTGGTACTAACCTTAAATAGTTGCAAAAAACCTAATGAGGGCATAGCGCTCACCATTAACGAGACCACGCTTACCAAAGCGCCTGTATTATTGCGTTTCGCCAATGCCAACGCAACTTCAAGCAATCAGCCCGGCGATTTTGACGTTAAAATAACCGGCAAGGATGCCGCGCTGGTGCAAATGGACGGAGGCTCAACCAACGATTTCAAGGCTTCGCATGGTTTTTTACCCCTATCGCTTACTGCCAATGCAGCGCCCTCGGCTTCGTCGCCGGTAACATTCAACGTATCTGCCGATATTCCGGGCTATGCGCCCATTACACAAACCATTACCATTACAACAGATAGCGCAAAAATTGTTGATGTTGGCGTGGTTGAATATGCCAACCCACCCGCGGGCACATCTGTTTTGGCAACTACCACGCCTTTAGCAAACGGTGTATCTGCCGGTACAACCCTTAGCCTGCCGCAACGGTCGGGCATGGTTGAAACCGCACAGATCAAAATTTTACCCGGCACACAAATGCTTGATGCAGATGGCTCGGCTATAAACGCATCTGCGCTAACATCCAATATTGTTGATTTCAGCGCCGTGTCTACCACTTCGTACGGGGCTTTCCCGGGAGGTTTCAGCCCTACCAACGTTATAGATAAGGCCGGCAACCAGGTTAATGGCGGTAATGCCATCAACTTTGTATCTGCCGGTTTGCTATCCATTAAAATGTCGGCTGCCGGTACACAGGTAAGGCATTTTTCGCAACCCATACAGGTGAGCATGAAGCTGAATCCTAATACCACAAACTTTATTACCGGCAACAATATTAAAGCCGGCGACACCGTACCGCTATGGAGCCTTACCGAAGAAACAGGGCAATGGAAAAGCGAGGGCGATGTAACCATAACCAACGATGGCAGCGGCAACCTTACCGCCAATTTTGAAACATCGCACCTGTGCTGCTTTAACCTTGATTGGAGTTGGGCGGTGGCCGGACACCCATACGGCACCTGTTTTACGCCGCTAACCGTGCGCATTCATTGCGGCGCAGGCAACAGCGGTGTTTATGATGTAACCATAGTTACACCCAACAACCAATACCTGGCCGGCGCCCATGGCGAATTTGTACATGATGGAGATGTAGTAGTATTTCCGTATGTGCCCAGCATTGCGCAATGTAAGGTTGTTATCAGCAGCTTTAACTTATACCTTAACCCGCGGCTACCTATACTTGCCGAAACCGGCTTGTTTAATCCATGCAGCCAGGGTTCCGTCGATTTAAATTTTGGCAGCCCGGCTACGCCTTCGCTCATCAATGTTACCCTTAATATGCAGGGTTTTTGCAGCAATAAAAACATCAACCTGCTGCCTTCGGGATGGTTTTTCCTTTACGACATTGGCGCTGCGCAGCTTAATCAAAACGCATGGACTTACGCCTACGTAAGCCGTGGCGTTATCCAGTATGCTTTTGGCACCGGCATTACAGGCAGCAGGGGCAAATACAGCATTAAATTATTTAATGGCGATCAATATTACATGTACGCTTATAACAGCTACATGTGGTACCAAACCTCGGTGTTTACCATGGCGCCGCGAAACTTTACTTTACCATCAGCAAGCGGTATAAATGGCTCGGCTATTTATGATACCGGCAGCAATACCTTAAACATCACCGCTAAATTTAGCGTGCGCTGTCATTAAAAGAAATTGGCCGTTAGGTTAATAATTAGGGGAGAAGCCCCGTCAATAGAAATATTGCGGGGCTTTATTGTTTTTAAGAATGTCGGGGCTATATATCAACAGACGCTTTAACAAGCCCAGCCAATGATTAAGATTGGGTTGTTTTACGAAGAGCTTTTTTTGCTTTTCGAAGATTGGTCATCTTTTACGTTCTATTTATTACCCCGTATGCGTGTCGTTATACCTCCGAGAACCTCAATGATTACAACTACTGATTGCCGGTTGCCGGCCTCAAAAATACTCCCATCTTAAAATGGCCGAACAAAATGACAGCCGGGCTCTCCAATATGGTCTTTTGGAAAACACTTGATGCTATTTGGAATTATATTATAACCTCAACCACCAATGCACAATTGGCCATCATTTAAAATGTTTACTTATTGCATTTGTAGGTTAACGGATTCTTCACTCCGTTCAGAACGACAACGAGGTTATTCCAATATGTCATAGATAGCGTCATCGCGGTCGCAATTGATTGATTATCAACCCAAACAATAAAAACAACGCAGCGTTCTTAAAGAAAATCAGTGTGGCCTACTAAACAAATTAGCAATTTGATTTTTTTATCTGCACATTTGTGTAAACAATTCTATTGAACACGCTACGTCTAAAATTTAAAATCTGCACATCTGAATCTCCATGGCCAAAACTAAAATTGCCTATTTCTGCCAAAGCTGCGGCTTCGAATCGCCCAAGTGGTTGGGTAAATGCCCATCGTGCCAGCAATGGAATACCTTTGTAGAAGAAATTATAGAAAAGGGCAACACCAGCAATGCCGTACCCACCTGGAAGGTAACATCCAATACCCAGCAACGCGCCAACAAGCCGGTTCAGGTAGCCGATATTACCTTTAACGAAGAGGACAGGGTACTTACCCCCGATAAAGAATTTAACCGCGTTTTGGGTGGAGGGATAGTGGCAGGTTCGCTGGTGCTTATTGGTGGTGAGCCGGGTATAGGTAAATCAACCCTGATGCTGCAACTGGCACTAAATATGCCGAATCTGAAGGTATTGTATGTATCGGGCGAAGAAAGTGAAAGGCAGATTAAAATGAGGGCGGAAAGATTGACAGCCCCCGATGGGGGAAATTCTAAAGCCCAATCTCTAAATCCTAAAAATCAAATCCCAAATTCCACTGCCGGAATAGGAGGAGCGTGCTATGTGCTATGTGAAACATCTACTCAAAACATATTTAAGCAAATAGAGGCGCTGGAGCCCGATTTGGTGGTGATAGATTCTATCCAGACCCTGCACTCATCGCACATCGAATCCACGCCGGGGAGTGTATCGCAGGTAAGGGAGTGTACCGCCGAAATGCTGCGCTTTGCCAAAGAAACCTCGACCCCGGTATTCCTGATAGGACATATTACAAAAGATGGTGCAATTGCCGGCCCCAAAATACTGGAACACATGGTTGATACCGTGTTGCAGTTTGAAGGCGACAGGCACCATGTTTACCGCATCCTGCGCACGATAAAAAACCGTTTTGGCTCGGCATCTGAACTGGGTATTTACGAGATGATGGGCGAAGGGCTGAGGGAAGTATCTAACCCATCCGAAATACTGCTATCGCACCGCGACGAACCGCTGAGCGGCATCACCATATCGGCAACTCTGGAGGGCATGAGGCCTATGCTGATAGAAACCCAGGCGTTGGTAAGCGCATCTGCTTACGGTACCCCCCAGCGTACAGCTACGGGCTTTGATACCAAACGGATGAGTATGCTACTGGCTGTTCTGGAAAAACGTTGCGGTTTCAGGCTGGCAGCTAAAGATGTATTCCTGAATATTACGGGCGGCATCAGGGTAGAAGACCCGGCTATCGACCTGGGCCTGGCCGCGGCCATCATATCGTCGCATGAAGATATGCCTATCCCCTTCAAAACCTGTTTTGCAGGCGAAATTGGCCTGTCGGGCGAGATAAGGGCCGTTAACCGTGTGGAACAGCGCATTGCCGAAGCACAAAAACTGGGCTTTAACCAGATCTTTATCTCCAAGTACAACCTTCCATCCGGCGGACAGGATAAAAAGCGCATGGACCTATCCCGTTACGATATTGATATTAAAATAGTAAGCAGCATCGAAGAGGTATTTGGGCAATTGTTTGGATAAAGGTGAAAGGTGAAAGGTGAAAGGTGAAAGGTGAAAGGTGAAACAACCGGGCTTCGCCCGGTTGATTCACCTAATTGGGACATGCCGCTAACGCAGCTACCTTTTACCTTTCGCCTTTTACCTTTAACCTATTTATAAAGCAGGCAATCCAATTTTACGAATACGGTTATTGCCAGAGTCGGTTACGTATAGGTTGCCGCTTGCATCGGCAGCTACGCCCTGTGGCGATGCAAATAAGGCGTTTGTACCGCTACCTTCGGCAAAGCCAGCCGTAGCGCTAATGCCGGCTAATGGCAATAAAACTTTATTAGTGGTGATCTCAAATACACGACCGGTTTGATCGGCTATAAAAAGGTTCCCCTTAGCATCAAATGTCAATGCCGATGGCGAACCAATAACCTGGTGCTTTGGATCGCCCAGGTAGGTGCTCACTACACCGGCCGCTGTTATTTTGCGGATGGAATAATTTAGCGCGTCGGCTACATAAATATCGCCCGCTGCATCTATAGCCAAGCCCGATGGCTTGTTAAATGACGCGCTGGTAGCCGTAGTATTATTAACCCAGGCCGCTGCCCTGTTGCCGGCAAATGTTGTTACCACACCTGCGGCTGTAACCTTGCGGATCAGGTTATTACCCCTGTCGGCTACGTAAAGGCTGCCAGAACCGTCAATTACTATGCCGCGCGGGCTATTAAATGTAGCGGCAGTGCCTGTTCCATCGTCGTAACCTGCGGTTCCGCTACCTGCCAATGTGCTTACCACACCTGCAGGGGTTATTTTACGGATAATGTTATTGCTAAAATCGGCTACATAAATGTTGCCTGCGGCATCAGTTACCAGGCTTTCGGGTGCGTAGAACTGGGCATTGGCCAGTGAGCCATCTACGTACCCTATTGTTCCGTTACCAGTTAATGTGTTTACAGTACCGCCGGTAGTAACAGTCCTGATGGCGCTGTTAAAAGCATCGGCTATATAAATAGTACCTGTACTGCTAATGGTGATACCTTGCGGACTGTAAAAAGACGCGGCGGCACCTGTAGCATCAATGAAGCCGGCACTACTATTACCGGCAAATGTGCTCACGGCACCTACTTTTGATGTCAAATCGGCACCGGTAGTAAATTCCACAACTTTACCATAGCCGGTACCAACAGAATTGGTGGCGTAGGCGCGTACATAATATTTAGTGTTAACTTTTAAGCCCTTCATTTTACTGGCATAGGTTAAATAGTTAACAGTATCGGCAGTTTTTGAATCGGCAGTAGTTGGGGTTGGGTTTGTAGCGCTCCAGCATACACCATAGGTTGATACGGCATAAGTAAGCGCCTCGGTAATAAAACCGCCGCTATGGGCGCTGGTGTCGGCAGCATCTTTAACCACATCAGTGGTAGATATAACAGGCACTACGCCAGGAGTTGGATTATTGCTTTTAATACACCCTGCCTGGGTTAAAGCAATAGTAAACACTACTGCTGCAAACAGGATGGAATTAGTAAGATTTTTGTTCATTTGAAATAATATGAATTAATGAGCACGGTATTATCAGCTGTAAAAATAAACAACTTGACAAAGCTTATTACCTAAAACGAATATTTTAACATTCATTAACACTTAAATAAAAGCCGGTTGCAAATTGAATAAAAATAAATGAGTTTAAAGTGAATATAATACGGCCAATAAACACAAAATGTAACAGTAATAAGCCCTTAAAGTAAATATGCAACATTTTGCAGGCTATGGTGTTATGTAAAAACAAGCTATAGCCATGAAAATATCCCCGTTATTAATTGTGTTATTAATGCCTGCGATGGCATTTGCCCAAAAGCACATACCCCTACCCCATGGTATGGTTTACGGCCAAAAACCCGATACCATGGCCATGATGCCTGCTGATAAGCTGGAAGCATTTATGGGCAAAAAGACAAGGATAAGCACCACCGTTGAGGGTAAGATTATAAAAGTGACCAAAGAAAAAGGTGGCTGGTTTAATGTAGACGCCGGTGGCGGCAAAATAATGGCCGCTCACTTTAAAAACTACAATGTTATACTACCTACCCAGTTGGCTGGCCGTACCGTAATTATGGAAGGCGTGGCCGAAAAAATGTTTATCGCCGATGATCTGCAACATCTGGCGGGCGATACAGTAAGCGGTAAAAGGCAGCACAAGGTAAAAACCGATCCTAAACGGACGATTACGTTTGAGGTAAAAGGGTTAATGGTTGATAAATAGCCTATGCCGGTAATGAATCTATTTACTTTAGCCGGGTAAACGAATAACTGTAAATAAGCCTGATACCGAAAATGCTTAGCGACCTGTTGTTATTGTTTTTGATATCGGCGTGAAAGTTTAAATCTATAGTTTGATGTGTTGTGGTCATCACCATATATCCTATGCCGGCTGTGCCGCCACCACCTGTCTCGCTAAAAACGTCGCCTTCGGCATTCACAAAGCCACCCGCATGCAGGTAAAATTGAGGAGTAACGTATACCCTGGCTGCAAGACCGGCATATGCCAGGTAAGGCGCCTCGATACCAACGGATGGTGTAATACTCAAAAAGTTATTTAATCTTAACTCACCCTGACCTACAATTCCATAGCCGGGCATATTTTCTTTGGAGTAGCTTAATGCCCCACCGCCGCCAATAGCAAATTTAGCCTGGGCTTTAGCATTATGTACAGTAAAAATGAGGCAAAAGGATGCGAAGATGGACGTTAAGGCTTTGCAGGCAGTGTTCATAAGGTTATATATTAAACAACAAAAGCCCCTTAATGCCGGGGCTTTCGTCATATTATTACAATAACGTAAAAAACAATAAATACTTATCCCACTAATTAAATTTAGCGTTATGAGCCTATACCAATGGTTTTAGGTGCAGTTCGTTAGTAAAAAGTTCTTTAACTTTTTGTACTACCTCGGCGCGGTTCACGGTGGCAGCATCGCGCCTGCATTTAAGGTAATGTTCCCTTGCCACTTTTTCGGCCAGGTCGCCAAGGGTTTTTACTTTCAGTTCTTTACCAAACCTGCCTGCAAGGGCAAATCCCGAAAGGGCAATTGCCAGGCCAAACGCGGCTATAACAGGCTGAAAGAAAAAGCCAGCCAGCGATGCGGCCAGTATAAATGCAAAAGCGGCAATTACTCCTTGTTTGGGCTGCAATAAATTAAGCTGAAAACCCATTTCCCGTTCAATCTCATTAATAACCACAATTCGGTTATCCCGCGGAAAAATGTCTTCGAGCCGGGTTTGGGGTTTTACCAATTCCCTTGGAGCGGTAATGGTACAGTTAATGGCATTCCTGATTTTGTAAAATGCCTGCTGGGTGGTACAGCTTTCGTTGTTTACGTGTTTTATCTTTTCAACAACAATATCGCAAAGTTTACCTAACGTTTTTACATCCCGTACAGATGTATCTTCGAAACTAATATTAAATGATCTTTCAATTTTTACAAGAACGTCACCTAAATCCTCAGGGTCAACACTATTAAGGTTGAATGCCTGGTTATTATTCAAATTAACTTTCAAACTATAGCAACTAAATTTAACCATAAATTGCCTGTAACCGGGGCTACAGGCAATTGTTATTAGCTATTAAACTACTTTTAAATCATAAGTACTTAGCCGATCGTCATAAGTGATCTGTCTTTCTCGACTTAGAACTCAAAACTTCCGACTAAAGACCACTTTACCGGCTCAGGTACATTGATTTCTCTTTGTACAGGTGACGGAAATATGGGTCCTGAAGGTTAGGGATAAAGCGGATAGCCTCTCCTGTTGATTTCATTTCAGGGCCTAACTCCTTGTTCACTTCAGGGAATTTATCAAACGAGAACACCGGTTCTTTGATGGCATAGCCCCAAAGTTTGCGTTCGATGGTGAAGTCTTTCAGTTTGGCAACGCCCAGCATTACTTTGGCCGCTATGTTGATGTATGGTACATCGTAAGCTTTGGCTATAAAAGGTACCGTACGCGACGCACGCGGGTTGGCTTCTATCACAAACACCTGGTCGTTTTTAACTGCAAACTGGATGTTTAACAAACCACGCACATTTAAGGCCCTGGCAATTTTTTCGGTATACTCCTCCATCTGGCTTATCACATTGTCGGATAAATCAAAAGGCGGTAACACCGCAAATGAGTCGCCCGAGTGGATACCGGCTGGCTCAATGTGTTCCATTAAACCAACGATGTGCACGTCGTCGCCATCGCTTATCGAGTCGGACTCGGCTTCGGCGGCACGGTCAAGGAAGTGGTCAATCAGCACGCGGTTACCGGGCAGGTTTTTAAGTAAGCTAACAACAGCTTTCTCCAAATCCTCATCGTTAATCACAATGCTCATGCCCTGGCCACCCAATACATAGCTTGGGCGAACAAGTACCGGGTAACCAACCTGGTGCGCTACTTCAAGGGCTTCTTCGGCACTTTCGGCAACACCATATTTAGGGTAAGGGATATCCAATTCTTTCAACAGATCGCTGAAACGGCCGCGGTCTTCGGCCACATCCATATCATTGAATGAGGTACCTATGATGTTAATGCCGTGCTCGTGCATCTTCTCGGCCATTTTTAAAGCGGTTTGGCCACCAAGCTGTACAATTACACCGTAAGGTTTTTCCAATTCGATGATCTCGCGAACGTGCTCCCAGTAAACCGGCTCAAAGTATAGCTTGTCGGCCATGTTAAAGTCGGTTGATACCGTTTCGGGGTTACAGTTAACCATGATGGCTTCAAAGCCCGATTCTTTTGCGGCCAGTAATCCGTGCACGCAGCTATAATCAAACTCAATACCCTGGCCTATACGGTTGGGGCCTGATCCTAAAACGATGATCTTCTTTTTATCAGACGAGACAGATTCGTTTTCGCCTTCGTAAGTAGAGTAATAGTAAGGTGTTTTTGCAGGGAACTCTGCAGCGCAGGTGTCAACCATTTTGTAAACACGCTTAATGCCCAGGGCTTTGCGGCGCTGGTAAACATCTTCTTCGGTAACGTTGCCTAAAATGTAAGCAATTTGCGTATCCGAGAAGCCTTTTTGTTTTAGGGTGAACAGGAAGTCTTCAGGGATATTGTTCAGTGAGTAACGGCGCAGTTCGTTCTCTAAGTTAACCACATCCATAATCTGGTTCAGGAACCAGCGATCAATCTTGGTAACTTTACGTACCGATTCTATTGGTACACCAAGGCTTAAGGCATCATAAATATGGAATAACCTGTCCCAGCTTGGGTGTTCCAGGCTGTACATAATTTCTTCCAGGTTGCGGCTTTGGCGGCCATCGGCACCTAAACCGGCCCGGCCTATCTCTAAACTCTGACAGGCTTTTTGCAAAGCTTCAATAAAGCTGCGGCCAATGCCCATTACCTCGCCTACCGATTTCATTTGCAGGCCAAGCTCGCGATTGGCGCCTTTGAATTTATCAAAGTTCCAGCGTGGTATTTTTACAATCACATAATCCAAAGTAGGCTCAAAATAAGCCGAAGTTGTTTTGGTGATCTGGTTTTCTATTTCATCAAGGTTATAACCTATGGCCAGCTTAGCGGCAATCTTAGCAATTGGGTAACCGGTTGCTTTGGATGCCAGTGCCGATGAACGCGATACGCGCGGGTTAATTTCAATGGCGATGATGGCTTCGTCGGCAGGGTTAACCGAGAACTGTACGTTACAGCCACCAGCGAAGTTGCCAATGGCGCGCATCATGCGGATGGCCTGGTTACGCATATCCTGATAGCAGCGGTCGCTCAGGGTCATGGCCGGGGCCACGGTTATCGAGTCGCCGGTATGGATACCCATCGGGTCGAAGTTTTCGATAGAGCAGATGATAATTACGTTGTCGTTATTATCGCGCAGCAGTTCCAATTCGTATTCTTTCCAACCTATAACGGCTTGTTCAACCAAAACCTCGTGGGTAGGTGATGCCTGTAAGCCTTTGCTTAATGCGGCATCAAAATCTTCTTTTTTGTGCACAAAGCCTGCACCTTTACCGCCAAGGGTATAGCTTGGGCGGATAACCAGCGGGAAACCAATTTCCTGCGCGGCTTCTTTACCTTCCAGGAAAGAGTTGGCAATTTTGGATTTGGCAACACCTACACCAATATCAACCATCAATTGGCGAAAAGCTTCGCGGTTTTCGGTTTTTTCGATGGCGGCAATATCAACACCCACAATTTTTACATTGTACTTTTCCCAAATACCTTGCTCGGCAGCTTCAATACAAAGGTTAAGCGCGGTTTGGCCACCCATGGTAGGTAGTACCGCGTCAATTTGTCGCTCATTAAGTATCTGCTCGATACTTGCGCAGGTTAAGGGCAGCAGGTAAACATGATCGCCAATAACCTTATCCGTCATGATAGTGGCGGGGTTGCTGTTGATGATAGAAACAGTGATGCCTTCTTCTTTAAGGGAAAGGGCGGCTTGCGAGCCGGCGTAATCAAATTCGCAGGCCTGGCCAATAATAATGGGGCCAGAGCCGATAATCAGAACGGATTTGATGGAATTATCTTTGGGCATAGGGCTTTTTTTTAAATCAAAAGTTCTAAGTCAAAAGTTAAAGGATTTTTATCTCCTTTAAACGATTTTTCCTATGCACTGAAGGCGAGAAATCCCGACCTCAGTGTCGGGGTGCAAAGATAGAGTTTTGACGCACACAATTAATCTTTTTTTTGAATTAATATTTATATTTTATGTACGTCCTTAAATTTTAGCATTTCGGTGAGTTTTAGCTCCTTG